>Ga0181592_10000213_pt1 | contig 41914 bp, 25 predicted proteins | sample 071ome_20_FD_133755 | JGI IMG/M metagenome (GOLD analysis project Ga0181592, IMG submission 133755) | Coastal salt marsh microbial communities from the Groves Creek Marsh, Skidaway Island, Georgia - 071412BT metaG (megahit assembly) | ecosystem: Environmental > Aquatic > Marine > Intertidal...
AAATCAAGAAAACTTAGCAGTGAGTGGATCATTTGTAGATGATGTAGTAGTGCCTTTTGATGATATTAGTTTTGACGAATATCCGTTTAGTGAAGCATTAGGATTTCCTAGCACAAAAGATTATATTCTTATCAATAGGGGATCACAAGATGGTAATTTATGGAGTAGGTACAATAGGTGGTTTCATAAAGATGTTGTTGAGCAATCAATAAAACTAACAAAGCAAGAAAAAACTATAGACCAAACATCTAGAGCTTCAAGACCTATTATAGAATTTGAGAAAGGTTTAAAATTATTTAATTTTGGTACTGCTAATAAAAAAAATATAGATCTTATTGATAATTTTACAAAAGACATATTTTCTAATATAGAAGGAACAACAGGATATAATATAGATGGCATCGATCTAAGTGAAGGTATGAGAGTGCTTTTTGCTGCAGATACAGATGTAAATGTAAAAGGAAAAATATATACAATTAATTTTGTAACAATTAATAACGTAAAACAAATTACGTTAAGAGAACCAGCAGATTCCAGTCCATTGCAAGACGAAACAGTTCTTGTAAGATTTGGAAATACGTATAGAGGTAAGTTTTTTTATTTTACAAATAATACATGGAAGGAATGCCAAGAAAAAGTAAAGGTAAATCAAGCCCCATTATTTGCAATGTTTGATGAGACGGATCAACCTTTAGAAGACTTAAATTATTATCCTTCAAGTCAGTTTACAGGAAATAAAATATTTTCTTATTTAGAAAGTACAGGTACAGTTGATAATGAACTCGGTATTGCATTGAGTTATCAAAGTATTGAGAATGTAGGTGATATAACATTTAGATTTGACCTAGTAAATGATTCTTTTTATTATACTAATTCTGCTAATCAAGTGTTACAGTATTTTACAAAATTTGGACTATTAAGGAAATATTTAGATAGAACAACATATGAGTATTTAAATGGTTATGAAAAACATGTAGGAGATAGTAAACAATTTGTAATGAGACAATATGTTGCAAATGGTATTTCTTCGCAATTTGAAGTAGATGTTTATTCTAATGCTAGATTTATTAATGATGTAAAAGTAAAAGTTTTCTTAAATAATAAATTTTTGCAAGAAAACGTAGATTATATGCTTGAAATTGTTAATAATGAAAAATTATTTGTTAACTTAAACAGTGTTCCTACTAAAGATTCAGTAATAGTTTTAAAAACACATAGTTCTGTAGTTAAAAATAATAGGCAAGGATTTTATGAAATTCCGTATAATTTGGAAAGAAATCCAAATAACGATTTGCTAGAAAACTTTACGTTAGGAGAAATTAATGAACACATTAGTTCTATTATTGAAAATTTACCAAATTTTCGAGGAGATTTTCCTGGTATAAGTAATTTAAGAGATTTAGGAAAGGTTGTCCAATTTGGAACAAAGTTTATTACACATACTGCTCCTACTAATTTTTACTTGTATCATATATTAGATGATGATAATAATGTTTTTAAAGCAATAGATTATGCTAGGCAAGAGTATGGAAAATTCAAGCGTAATTTTTTAGAAACTGCTGAGTCTTTAGGATTTGAAGGAAATGATAGAATTCACCTTGATAAAATACTTGCTGCAATAGCTATTGATAAAGGAAAAGAAACTGTTTGGACAATAAGTGATACTTTACCTTTTTTAAACAGCATAGTTTCTACGTTTGTTATTGAAGACCCTGATCAAACTTATTTTGCTCTACGGCAACCATATGATTTAAATACAGACAGTTTACGTGCAGTAAATGTTTATATAAATTATAAACAGCTTTTATATGGTATTGATTATACTTTTAATGATGAGGGATTTTTAGTTTTAACTGCAACAAAAGAAGTTGATGATATAGTAGAAGTAGTAGAATATGATACTACAATAGGAAATTTTGTTCCTCCTACGCCTACAAAATTAGGTTTATATCCTAGTTTTATACCTGAATTTTTATTGGATTATAAAGAAAATACTGCAGAAAAAGTTGGACCGTATAAGGTATATGGGACTATTGCAAATCAACCAACACAAAATCAAAAACTAGGCTGGTTTTATCCAGTTTTTACTAGTAAAGAAAAAGCAGATGCATACAATTTAGAAAACAATGGAATTAGTTCTTCTTTATTACTAGAGTTAAAAGGAAATAGTTTACCTTTATTTGTTCCAAATAATTTTGTAAATGCAGGGCAAGATACAATAGAGTATGAAGAATTTACACTTGGTAACGCATATATTCAAGGTCATGACGGTAGTAAAACTATAGTTTTTAAAGATTATAGAGATAATTTAATCATAGAACTTGAAAGACGGATTTATAATAATTTAAAAATTAATTATGACGAAGAACTTTTTAATATACATGATTTTATTCCTGGATTATTTCGTACTACAGGCATTACAAAAGCTCAATTAAATAAATCTCTGTTGCCTAGTTTTTTAGAATGGGTTAGGCTTGTTGGTTTAGATTACACTGAAAATACCTATTTAGATATCAATAATACATTTACGTTTAATTATAATTTTTCAAATTACCTAAATAATACTAGAATAGAAATTGGTTATTGGAGGGAACTTTATAAATTTGTTTTTGACACAGACAAACCGCATATTGCTCCTTGGGAAATGCTAGGCATTTATAAAAAACCTAGCTGGTGGGATCAGCAGTATGGTCCTGGACCTTATACAAAAAATAATACTATTTTATGGAGTGATTTGGAACAAGGGATTGTTAGAAATCCAAAATTTGTTGTAAAGACGAAATATATCCGGCCTGGTTTACAAAATATGATTCCGGTTGATGAGTTTGGTAATTTGCTTAGTCCTAATGATTCAAAAGTTGCGCTTAATATACAAGGTATTAATGTAAGGAATAGTTTTAAATTTGGAGATGGAGGGCCTATTGAATCTTCCTGGAAAAATACTAGTGATTATATTTTTGCTTTAATGAAAGCTTTTATATTATGCAAACCAGCAAAATTCTTTGGGACAGGATTTGACCGATCTAAACAGAAAAAAAATCTTTTAGGCCAAATTATTTATAGTCAAAACACAATAGGTAACTTCATTCAATTAGGATCAGTAGAGCTACCTACGAAAGAAAATTTAAGTAAAGGCATTTTAAATTATATAATTGCTTATATAGAGCAAACCTATAAGTCTATTACCCAATACCAATACAATATACAAAATTTAAAAAACCAATTATCTTTTAAAGTAGGCGGTTATACAGAAAAAGAAAAATTTAAATTATTGTTAGATAGTAGAACTCCGTTAAATCAAGGTAATGTTTTCATTCCAGAAGAAAATTATAACGTTATTTTAAATAAAAGTTTTCCAATTGATGAAATTAAGTATAGTGGAGTAATTGTAGAAAAACGAGTTGCTGGTTATTTAATTAAAGGATATGATTTAACATCTCCTTATTTTACTTACTATCAAAGCTACAGTTTAAGTAATGATCCTAGCGTAAATGTAGGAGGAGTTAGCGAATCTTATGCAATATGGGATTCAAATACACAATATGCTCAAGGGTCTATAATTAGCTATCAGAATGTTTACTATAGAGTTTTAGAGACTCATGTGACTAATACTACATTTAATTTAGAATTGTATCAAAAATTACCATCATTACCAGCAAAAGGTGGTATAAATGCATTTTTTAGAAATAAATTTAGAGAATACCCTACAACAGTAGAATATGGGGTTATATTTTCAAATTATCAAGAGGTAGTCGATTTCTTGTTAGGATATGGAAAATATTTAGAAGAATTAGGCTTTGTTTATAATTATTTTGATACTAACGAATACAATGTGTATGATTGGTCAAACATGGCTAAAAAGTTCTTATTTTGGGTAACACAAAATTGGGATTATAATTCTTTTATAACTTTGAGCCCGTCGGCAAAACAATTACAGTTTAATGCAAAAGATAAAACAGTTGATAACATTTTTAATACTTTTGGTGGTATTAGTATATTTGGTGCTAATGGAAAAATTTTGTCAGCTACTGATTTGCGAATTAATAAATCAACAGATAATATTTTTACTATAGAATCTACATTAGACAGCAATGGCATATATGCATTGCGTATACCATTAATTACATACGAACATGCAGTCATTATTGATAATAAAACAGTATTTAATGATATAATTTATGATCCTGCACCTGGATATCGGCAAGAAAGAATTAAAGTATTAGGATATAAAACAGCTAATTGGGCAGGTTCTTTAGTTATACCAGGATTCTTATATGATGATGCAACTATAAATGATTGGACACAATATAAAGATTACAATTTAGGTGATATTGTAAAATATAAAGAGTACTATTATGCAGCTAACAATAAAATAGTTGGAACAGATGTTTTTGTTTTTACTGACTGGAAAAAATTAGATAACAAACCTGCAGCAGGGTTGTATCCTAATTTTGACTACCAAATTAATCAATTTGCAGATTTTTATGATTTAGATAGTGATAATTTTGACTCAAATAAACAGAAATTAGCGCAGCATTTAATCGGTTACCAAAAAAGAAAATATTTAGAAAATATTATTAATGACGATGTTTCTCAGTATAAATTTTATCAAGGGATGATTTTAGAAAAAGGCTCAAAAAATTCATTAAACAAACTATTTGATTCTTTAGCAAGCTCTAACAAAGATAGTTTAGAATTTTATGAAGAATGGGGAATTCAAGATGGGCAGTATGGTTTATCATCGGGATTTGATGAAATAGAAGTTATTTTAGATGAAACAAAATTCAAATTAACTCCGCAGCCTATATTATTAACAGACAAAATAGCCGGTAATGAAACAGATTTTATTTATAGAATAAAATCTGGAGATATTTACGTCAAGCCTGCTGACTATAATAACAATCCATTTCCTGTTAAAAAATTTACTACAGGTTATGTAAAAAATGCAGGTTATGTTAACCCAGCGGATGTAGACAACCTTTTTGGAACTTATGACGGATTGTTAGATTTAGATATAACAGATATTAAAGAAGATTCTTTTATATGGATCGGAAATTTTAATAAAGACTGGAGTGTTTTTCAGTATACTCAAGTTGAAAATGAATTAACAGGATATACTGTAGACGATAAAAATGTAACAGTTATATTAACATTTCAAAAAACGGTAGTAGGTATTTCTAAAGATGATATAATTGGAATTTATAAAATACAAAAAGAATTGTTTGATGTTGAAGATTCTTCTAGATTAGTTACGATTGAAGAATCGCAACTAAATGGATTTTTTAAGGTAGTTGATGTTTATCTAAACAGGGTTATTGTAAAAATATCTGAGAGTTTATTAGGTGTGATTGCTAGCGAAAAATACGAAAATTGCTTTGGTATAGTTACAGAATTTAAACAAGTTAGAGTTAAGTCACCTAATGAAATTAATAACGTTAGTAATGAATTTGTTAGTTTAGGTCAAAAGTTTTGGATTGATAACATACAAGATGATAATTGGGGTGTAGTTGTTAAGGAAAATAATTATGATGTCGGTAGTGTTATATCTAACTTAGAACCTGGAGTACAATATTTTGAATTTTTAGCAACTGTAGATTTTACTTATACATTTGCTTGGTCTGCTGATAAACTTGTTTTAGGCTCTATTTTTATAGATGATACTGCTACATCTGGAATACAAACTTTAAGCCCAATTACAACGCAATCTGGAGAATATATAATTGGAGGAATATTTTCTAAAATTTATGTAAGATTAGCTAGTGCATCTAAAATCTTAAGATTTTCTATTAAACGTAGTGATTTTGTTGGAACTATACCAGATTATGATTATGTAGCAAAAGGGGGAAGAGACAAAAAAACTGCAATTAATGTTAATTTTAATAAAATGTATATAGTTGACAATGAGCTTAATTTCGGATATTCATTGTCAGCAGATTTTAGAAATACATTTTTAGCAGTAGGGGCTCCAAATGACGGAGACGGAAAAGTTTATATATATTCAAGAGGATCTGAAACTGGGCAGTTTCAATTATTAGATACTATAGAACCACCTGATGGATATGCTGATACAGGGCAAAAATTTGGTTCAAGTGTTTCTTTTTCAGAAGATAGTAAGTACTTAATTGTAGGAGCACCGAATGCAACAAATGTTAGAACATTGTATAAAGGTGATTATTCTATATATCAAGATTATGCTATTGGAAATGTAGCCTCTTATAACGGGGCTTATTGGGAAGCATCAGTAGAAATTAAAGGTACTGCTGAAGGATCATTATTTGACAGCTTTACAAATTACAATGATTTATTATATTCACTAAATTTAGATGAGTATGGTAGCGAAGAAATACCATTTTTAATAGCAGGAAATTATCCTTTTACTCAAATTACAACAGATCATTTTCTAGTAAGGGTAACATTTGATGTTTATCAAGGTATAGCACCTGGAGATGGAATATATTTGCATTGGAATACTTTAACAAATGCTAATCAAACTCAAATACAACTCGTAGATAGGCAACCATTTAATGGCACGATTCCTTACTTAAATAAAACTTATTTAGATCAAGAACATGTTGTATATGAGAAAGTTCAGTTGATTTTGTACGTAAGTACAACTACTAATATTCCACAAGTAGGAGATGTAGTTACTACAGGATCTGGTTCTGCTACTGTTGTATATTCTTTGTTTGTAGATGGAGCTACAACTATATATGTGAATTTAGTAAGTGGTCAATTTGTAGATGATGACAGTTTGTTTATAGATGGCATAGATTTTGTAGGAGAATTTGTTCTATTAGCAACTAACGATGATACTAATACAACTGGTATTTTAGGCGGGTTGGTAATGATCCAAACAGCAACTGATTATTTTGTTGGAGATACTAACGAGGATACTGGTAGGGGTCTTGTTGTAAGAGACGTTATTAATACTCCAACTGGAAATAATAGCTTTTACTATAATATTTTAGATTATAAAACTAGTGTTACAGATTCAAATAATACGGATCATAGTTTGATTGGCCAGTTAAGTCAGCAAGGATTTCCAGGACCGGGTGGGTCAACAGCGGCTATTTTATCAAATTTTTATTATGTTAGAGCTCCTAAATCTCTAACTGATACTTTAAATTCTGGAGATTTAGTTTCAGTATATTTTAACAATCTAAAAGACACTGTTACTACATTAGTAACAAATAATTTAATTACAGTCTTAACTGGAGAAGTTTTAACACAGCAAAATACAGGCGCTACGCTCATAGTATTTGAAGGAGTAATTAATTCAAACCAGATTAAAGTCACAAATGTAATAGGAACATTTAATACAAACGATATTTTGATAGGAAGCCAAAGTGGAAATTTAGGAGCTAGACCTAACTCAACATTAATATTAGATAATCTAGTTGAACCTACTGATATTGAAATACCTTATTCTTTAATAAACCGATCTGCACCAGTATATGATTTATGGGATGGTTATATTGAATATATAAACACATTTTTCCTAGGAGGTAATCCATTTGAGCCATTGCCTAGATATAGGTATAATCCTACCTTAGGCACAATAGCTGATTACAACCAAGGGCAAATTGTTGAAGATGTTACAACCGGTGCTCAAGCAGAGGTTATGTATTATCAACGTAATTTAAATAATGTTCGAATATATGTAAAAAATATTACTGGCAATTGGAGTAAAGGAGATTTATTTGGTAACAATGCTGAAATAAAAATGTTAGAAGTAGATAATCCACCCCAGTATGATGCATATGGAAGAGCAGATATTTACACTGTGCAAAGGATATTAGGACAAGTACAAGCTATTAGTTTAGGTTATGCTCCGGCTGATATTGGAAAATTAATAGTGTTCGAAAGCGGTGGAAATCTAGCAGTTCCAAGCAATCCGTATTTAAAAGGAGAGGAATATTGGATATTTTCAAATGAAGATGTACAAGGTATTCCTACGTCTACACTACCGCCTAGTGCAACAAATTTAGATTGGCAAGAAATATTTAAACTAGAAGCCAATTCTACAGGTGCTGCATCTGGATTTTATAACGAAGGATTGACCTATATTTATAGAAGATTTGGAACAAATGTAGAATTCATACATGCTTTATTAGATCCTAATAGAACAAATCAAGGAAAGTTTGGAAGTAATGTTAAGGTAACCTACCAAAATGATTTGTATAGATTATTTTCTTCTACAAAAAGATACAATAAATTGTGGACGCAACCAGCAGGGGACTTTCAAAATGTAATTCCTATTGCCACAGGAATACAAATTTATAGGACATACGATAACGGATTATTAGTTGATGTTAATTTAATATGGAATAAAGATAGTGTAACGATTTTTAGTATTACAGGTATTGATAATATTGATAATACGTTTTTTACAAGCATAGGTATCGATGGCAATACATCTAGCTTAGAAACATACATAAAAACTGTAGGTATAAAGCTTACAGAATCTGACGAAATAATTCAATATTATGCAGGAGATTTTAAGGGTGAATTTTCTTATTCTTCAGTTGGTGATCAAAGTTTTACTGACTCGTGGTTTGAAATTCTAAAAGAAGCATATGGAAAAATTATATTTGTCAAATATGGCGTAGAAAATAATTTGCAATATAGTTGGGATTATGCAAAAAATCAATTATTTAAAGGTTCGTTTGTTGCAGAAAATGATTACAGATATGGAGATATTGTATATCTAGTTACAAATGGGTTAGGAACATTATATCAGGCTATAACTAACGTAGAAAGCGGCCAATTTAATATAAACCAATGGACTAAATTAGACTCCTTAATTGACTATACTGGCCAAATCCCAAATGACACAGTTTTTAAAGTTTTAGATGATATTAATGCTGATAGTGCTATTCCAGATATTGATATTTTAACTGGATTTGGAAAACGATTTGATGTTTCGGATAATGGTGAAGTTTTAATTACAACTGCAGAATATTTAAATGAGCCAAATGTTGTTTCTATTTATAGAAACAATAATGGGTTCTATCAATGGTCACAAAATATAGTTGCTCCTGATGAAGAAATAGAGTTTGGTAAGTCTATATCTATTAACGAAGATGGAAGTATAATAGTAATAGGAGCACCATTAGATGATAGGAAAAGGATTAATCAGGGTATTGTTTTTGTTTATCATCAATTGAACGGAAAATTTGAACTTTTAACAGAATTGTACAGTCCACAAAATGAATACGGTGAGTTGTATGGAACAACTGTTTGTGTAAGTGGAAATAGTTTGATTGTTGGAGCTGTAAATGCTGAAGCTTATGAATATGTAGATATAGACAATGGGAATACAATTTTTGATAACGGATTTACTAGGTTTAAAACACTTTATCAAGAAGGAGTTGATGCAGATAATCAATTCTTTAAATTTGAAGTTACTAATACTGGTGTAGTTTACACGTATGAAAAAATAGGCAATTTCTATGTTTTTGCAGATACGTTACGGTATGAAACTTCGTTTAGTCCTGTAATTGAATTTTCTAAGTATGTTATTTGTAAGAATAATCACGTTTACACTGGCCTGCCTTTAGTAGCAAGTAATCCAAATTATTTTGGTACTGTTATAAGTTATAGAAAAAGCAGTGATATTTATAAACGGATTAGACAGCAAAAATCTACTGTAGATTTGCAAAAAATTAAAAAAATGTTTTTGTATAATAAGAAAACCAATAGAAAGCTAGTTGATTTAGATTATATAGATCCATTACAAGGAAAAATACCAGGACCTGCTGAGGAAAATTTAAAATTTAAAACTTATTATGATCCTGCAAATTATAATGTGACAGATGGTAGAACAAATGTAGTTTTAAATCCAAATGAAGTTTGGACTACTAAGAATGTAGGACAATTATGGTGGGATTTAACAAATGCAAAATTTTATTATCCTTATCAAGAAGACATAACGTATTCTACAAACTTTTGGTCAGCAATCTTTCTAACTAATACGATTGACGTATATGAATGGGTTTCATCTGAGCTTAGTCCTACACAATGGGATGCTTTAGCTGGTACAGAAGAAGGAATTACTTTAGGAATATCAGGAAAAAGTAGGTATGGAAATGCTGTATATTCTTATTCTCGAGTTTATGATTCAATAAAACAAAATTTTAAAAACAAATACTTCTTTTGGGTCAAAGATAAAAGAATTGTTCCTAATATTGATAGCAGAACATTATCAGCATATGATGTATCTAAACTAATTGCCAATCCTAAGAATGAAGGTTATAAATTTGTTGCTTTAGTTACATCTGATAGTTTTACAGTATATAATTGTGATAATTTGTTAAATGATAAAGATGTTGTCCTCAATATACAATGGTATAAAGATGTAAATCAAAACTTAAATCTACATACACAATATCAAATAATTACTGATGGTTTAGAAACTAGTATTCCTAATCTTAATATAGAATCTAAATGGATAGATAGTTTAGTAGGTTATGATATTGCTGGTAGAGCTGTTCCTGATATAAAAGTTTCTGAAAAGTATAGATATGGAATCTTGAATAGTCCAAGACAAAGTTTTTTTAAAAATAGAGAAGAAGCATTAAAACAATTTTTTGTTAGAATTAATAGAATTTGTAAAGAAAATTTAATAGCTGATTTAAAAAATTTGTATAGATTGGCATCGCAAGAAAATTATCCTAGCACAGTTACAAGACTTTATGATACTGCGGTTGATACTGCTTTAGAATTAAATTTGTTAGGAGTTGCAAAAGCTTCTCAAGCAGTTTTAGATATAGTTGTTAGAGACGGAGTTGTAATTAACATAATTGTAGCCAATCCTGGTAGAGGGTATTTAGTTCCACCTACATTTACCATTTATGGCGGAGGACAAGATTTAGAACTAGAAATACAATTGAATGCAGTAGGAACAATAAACGCTGTTAATATAATAAATGGGGGTAGCGGGTTTACATCAAACTCATATATTGAAGTAAGAAAATTTACAGTATTAGTTATTACGGATGAGACTATACAAGGAAAATGGGCTTTATATGAGAGAAATTCAAATGCATCTAGATGGGACAGGATAAGAAGTCAAGCGTATAATACAAATTTGTATTGGGATTATATAGATTGGTACGCTACTGGTTACAGTTCTAATACCTTTGTTAATTATACTGTTGACTACGTTTATGAGATTGAAACTAAGGATCCTGTAATAGGAGAAATAGTCAAAGTAAATTTTGTAGGAGCAGGAAACTGGGTATTGTATAAAAAAGTATCAAACGATAAAGATTTTTTGCTAGATAATTATACTATTGTGGCAAAACAAAATGGTACGATACAATTTGGTAGCGGATTATACAGTACTACAAATGAATTATCAAGTTTTGACGGCGAAACTTACGATGCTAAATTTTATGACAGTATTCCGTCTACTGAAACAAGGATAATTATTAGTACGATTAAAAATGATATTTTCATCGACGAACTACTTGTTGAATGGAACAAATTATTCTTTGCTAGTTTAAGGTATATTTTGACTGAACAATCTAGAGTTGATTGGTTATTCAAAACAAGTTTTGTCAAAGCTAAACATAATGCAGGAGAATTAAGAGAAGACATAACATTTAACAACGACAATCTAAGTAGTTACGAAGATTATTTTAACGAAGTAAAGCCTTTTAAAGCTAAAATTAGAGAATATGTTAGTAGTTATGAAAAATTAGAGGCTATACCAGGTTTAGTAGGCGATTTTGATTTATCTCCTAAAATTAATAAAGTTACAAACAGGATCGACACTTATAAAGTTACAGTTTTTAATAATAATATAATTGGAGCAGGAAATATTTTAACTTACCCAGATAGAATGTGGATAGACACAATAGGGTTTGAATTAATGAGTGTCACTATCGCAGATCCAGGTAAGGGTTATGAAAGCGCACCTAAATTAAGTGTTGTTGGCGGAGGCGGTTCGGGTGCAGAGGTTGAAGCACGTTTAGGCATCGAAGGTAAGATCGCAGCTATAGTTGTAATTAACCCTGGAAAAGGATATATCAGTCCGCCTACAATAGTAATATCAGGTACACTCGGTGAAAGTGGTACTGATGCTAGACTATTAGCAGTTATAGGCAATGGATTGCCTAGGTCAATTAAAACAGCAATAAAATTTGATAGATACACAAGATATAATAGTAGTCTTAATCGCAATAGAACAGAAACATTTATTGGGTCAGGTTCTAAGTATATTTTTGATTTAAAATGGCCAATTAATTTAGATACAACAACGCTGTCAATTAAAATTAATAATGTAGAACTTTTAAGAAGTGAATATGAATATGAAAATATCGAAGAAAAAACAGAGGAGTACGTAAGGAAAATTGGACGAATTATTTTAGTAGAAGCAGCCGAGATAAATTCTACTGTAATAATTAGTTATCAAATTGATTTGGCTTTATTTAATGCAGTTGACAGGATAAACTATGGATATACTGCTTCTGCAACAGGTTTTGGTAGAGAATTAAATCAATTAATGGACGGAATAGATTATGGCGGAGTTGAAGTAAAAAGTTTTGACTTTGGAGCTGCTTCGGGCTGGGACATTGACCCTTACGCAACAGGATATTATGATATTTATGATACAACTTTTGATGATGTAATTATAAACACAGATGGCTCTACAACTGTTATTGAATTAGATAAACCACTCGAAACTGACATTGTATATAATTTGTATAAAAATGGTGTTAGATTAGATGATCCGAATTTTGAATCAAATCCTGAACTTGTAAAAAATCCAAATGCTGTAATAGAAAGTATTATCGGCGACGGAGAAACTAAAGAATTATTTTTACAAGATTGGGGAATTTTTGTAGATGATGATGACCAGATTATTTTAAGAAAAGCTACAAGCGATGGTAGTTTTGTTCCTAGTAATGTGCAGTTAGATACAGAATTAATAGGAGGAAATTTAAATTATTCAAATGCAAAAGGAATTGCAGCAGATGATATTAATGTAGACGGCGATGGGTTTTTTACTCTTGCAAATTCTAAAGGCCCTGAAGAATTATTGCCTGGATTAGTATTAGATACATTAGACATAAAAGTTTTTGAAAGAAGCGTTGGTGGGTTGGGTAAAATTTCCTCAAGAAATTATTTTGGAGATGGAATACTTGACACATTTGCAATAGGAGAAGATTTTAGATCAGTAAATGAAATTTTTGTAAAAGTAAATAATTTATCTAATTACATAAATTTAGATTATAAAATTCAAGATGGTAATGTAATATTTAATACACCGCCTATTAATAAATCTTTTATAAGCATAATAGGGTTTGATTTATCTGGACAAAATATTTTAGATTACGATACTATAATTGGCAACGGAATAGATACTGAATTTAATTTAAACATAATATGGTCAGAGAACATTAATTCAATGGCAGTAGTTGATTATGTGGACGTTGATCATGTAATTACACAAGGTGATAATAACCAAGTTGTATTAAAATTAGGAAGTGCTATTCCTAATGGTAAAATCTTAAAATATGCATTATTTATTGGACAAAACAAGCTGTATAGTTCAGTTTTTGTAGATGAATTTATAAAAGGGGATGAAAATACATTCCAACTAACACAAACACCATTTTTCTTAGAACCTTTAGAATGGTTTACAATTGTGTCAGTAAATGACGAAGTCTTAACTAGCGGATATTCAGAAAAGTTTTATGTAACAGCTCAACGAGAATATAGACTTAAATTGTATCAAGTACCAGTTACTTCTTTAAAAAGAGAACATATAAGAGTATTTTTAAACAATAAAGAACTTACCTTTTTACAACAATGGAATTTATTGTCAACAGGTTTATTTGTAGAAGAAGGATCCGAATATGATCAAATAGGAAGTTTAATAACGCTAGTTGATGGTGTAGGTAATGTTGGAGATCAATTAGATGTTTATATTGTTGGTTTGAAGTCTGATACTGTATCAGGAGGTGAATATAGATTTGGTTATTTTGATAACAATGAATTTATTAAAACACCAGACACCTTATATATTGACAGGGTTTTAAATCCAAACGATGTAGTTAGGGTAATTCAATTTAGTAATCACGATTTGTTAAACATGCGGAAAAGTACTTTTGATGTTGTAGAAAGAACACCATTGAGTCAAGGAAACATACCAAGTGAAATTGTGATCATAGTAGATGGTATAACAACTGTTTTTGAATTAACAGCAGAATTGGAACTAGGAGAAAAATATAAAGTAATCTTAAATAATATTAGAATTGATGATCCTGTTTTCAATACTATACTACCAACAACTAATCCTAATGCAAAAGTAAAGACAATTGAAGGATCAGGGCAGACACAAATTAATATCAATGATTTTAATATAGAATTAGAAATAGGCGATGTAATAAAAATATCAAATGTAAATGCTGTAATTGAATTTGATGGAAATACAGCAGATTGGTATGAATATAGAATGTTGAAATTAGGCTTAGTACCGTTAGCATCAAAAGCAATTGATGATCAATACACTTGGGTTGTAAAAAACAATACTTTGTTAACTCCTAGTATAGATTATAAATTAAATGATGCAAGAGATAAAGTAAAGATAATTAGTGGATTACAAGAAAATGATCGTGTTGAAGTAATACATTTTGGTAATAATAATTTCCAAGATAAATTTGGATTTAGACAATTTAAGGATATATTAAACAGAACGCAATATCATGTATTGGCTAATTCAAATACATTGAAACTAACTCAAGAACTGAATTGGTTTGATAAAGATATTTATATTTCCGATCAAAACCTATTACCGACTCCTGCAGTTCAAAATATTGTACCAGGCGTTATGTTTATTGATAATGAAAGAATAGAATATTTTATTAAACAAGATAATAAAATTACACAGGTAAGAAGAGGAACTTTAGGTACTGGAGTAAAAGATACGTATCCTGTAGGAACAAAAATTACAAATCAAAGTAAAGATACTGTTATACCTTATAAAGATGAGATTGTAACATCTACATATATTGGAGATGGTTCTTCAAATCAATTTATACTTGATTTTGTAGCTAATTCAGTAAATGAATTTGAAGTTTTTGTTGCAGGCAGAAGATTAAGGAAAACAACATTGCAATCCTACCAACTTGAAACTGAAAATAGAGATAAGTATGCTAGTATAGGAGAAGAAGTTAGCCAAGACTCTAATGAAGGAGACATAACGTTACCAGCAGAATTTGTTTTAGATAATAATACTTTAGTATTATTAGATACTCCATTAGAGCAGCAAAAAATATTTGTTGTTCGCAGGTTAGGAAAAATTTGGAATGATGAAGGCAAAACGCTTGCAGAAAGCGAAAATGGTTTAGCAAAATTTATTAGAGCGTTTACGGTAGAATTACCAAGATAAATATATTTGGGATATAAAATGACAGATAAAATACAAGATAAAAACGGTGTGCTAATACAAGGGTTTATTAAAATTTTTGACCCTGAGTCAAATGATATATTTGTAGAAAAAAGAAATGCAATTCATTATGAGAATATGAGTGTTGCACTGGCAAAGAGTATTGGTAATGCAGGCAATGGATGGATTTATGAAATGGATTTTGGTAATGGGGGTACAATTGTTGATCCTACAGGAATAATTACTTACTTGACTCCTAATAATGTTGGTACTAACGCAGCATTATACAATAAAACTTACTCAAAAGTAGTTGATGATAGAAGTATTAATAATACCGATCCAATAAGAAACAAACTTGAAATTAGACACGTAAGTGGCACGAATTATTCAGATGTTCTAATAACTTGTTTATTAGATTATGGAGAACCTTCTAATCAAGATGCATTTGATACAGCATCAGATGCTAATAGTTTATATGTTTTTGATGAGTTAGGTTTGAAAAGTTGGGACTCAAATGGCGAAGGTAAACTTTTAACGCATGTAGTCTTCCATCCAGTTCAAAAAAGCTTAAATAGATTAATACAGATAGATTACACTGTAAGAGTTCAAAGTTTATCTGGAATAATAGAAGGATAATAAATGGCATATACAATACCTTACACGGACGAAGCTAATAAAGGCACAATTAACGTTGAAGACAATACAATTAATCAACAAACCAGTGTCAAATTGCCAGGAAGAAACACAACTGCGTATGGTACAGCAATTGCAGAAAATTTTTTACATTTATTAGAAAATTTTTCTGCAACATCAGCGCCTTCGAATCCAGTTGAAGGACAGTTATGGTATGATTCTACTTTAGGAGTAGAACAATTAAAAGTATTTGATGGAACAAATTGGGTTTCAGCTGGAGGATTAAAGAAAGCACAAACTGCACCTGAAGCAAATCAAAGTTTATTAGGCGATTTATGGGTAGATACTGATAATCAACAGCTTTATCTATTCAGCGGAAGCGGTTGGGTTTTAGTAGGCCCAGAATTCAGCCAAGGACTTGTTACAGGTGTTACTGCAGATATTGTTGTAGGAACTGATGATCAAAATTACAGTATTTTGTTAGTACAAATTGCTGCAAATACAATGGCAATAGTTAGTACAAATTCTTTTACTCCTAAAATAAAAATTCCTGGGTTTACAGTAATTAATCCAGGTTTTAATTTAAGCGCAAACAACATTTCAGGTTCAGGTGTTTCTAAATATTATGGTATTGCTGAAAAAGCTGAAAATTTGATTGTTAATAATAACACTGTTGCTGCAGGAAATTTTTTAAGAGGTGACACAACTAGTAATACAAGTTATCCAATTAATATTAGGAATAACGTAGGAATAAACTATGGTATTAATGCAGAATTAAATATCGGAGTTTCGGGTAATACCGGGGTTATACAACACAATGTGGCAGGGTCAAGTATTGATGTAAAAGTTAAAAATGATGGATTGTCTCAGACTGTTATAAGAATAGATAGTGATTTACAAGTTGGAATTAATAATTTAGCTCCTGCAGAAGCATTGGATGTAACAGGAAATATACTATCCAGTGGAACTGTTTCGTCAAATAGTACAGAAAATGCAATTAGTTTAAATTCAGGAGCAATAAAAACATTAGGAGGTCTTTCTGTAAGTCAAGATGTATATATTGGAGGTAAATTAACTGTTTTAGCAGAAACAAAAACTAATAATGTAGTACCTGATCAAAGTAATTTTAGAGATGTAGGAGCAAAAACTTTACCATATGCAAATATATATGCAACAAAATTTGTAGGAAATTTAGAAGGTAATGTAAGCGGAACAGTAAGTGGAAGGGCCGGATCTGCTGACAAGCTTACTTCTCCTACTACTTTTAGGATAACCGGAGATGTAAGTGCAGATGATATTGTTTTTGATGGGCAAACTGGCACCAGTATAAAAAACTTTCAAACTACAATATCAAATGAAATTGTTGCAACTAAGCCTAATATTTTAGTTTCTCAAGCAGATGACGAATTTTTGTTTAACAGAGTTACTGGTAATACTGGATTAAAAAAGATTTCAAGACAAAATTTATTAGCAGCCGTTCCAATACTGCCAGTAGGTTCTATTGTACCATATGCTGGATTATCTGCTCCTGTTAATTGGTTGTTGTGTGATGGTGCGGAAGTTTTAATTTCTGATTATACTGCTTTATTTGACATAATTGGAAGAACATATAAGGCTATACCGCAAACAGGGTACTTTGCTTTACCTGATTTGAGAGGTAGATTTGCTTTAGGTGCTGACAATATGGGAGGTAATAGTGCAAATATTAATACCACAATAGCAGCAGATACAATTGGTGCAGTTGGCGGAGCTTCGTCAGTTACACTTCAAAAAAATAACTTACCAGACCATAAACATAATTTACGAGGTGATAGTGGAGATCAGTATTATGCTGTAAGAGATTTGCCAGGTACTCCTAATGATTTAGAAGCTGTATTGTATGATGCACCTACAGCAACTGGTGCAGGGCAAGCTTTGCCAAATAGTGGTAGTATTTTGACGGATACTGCTTTAGCTCAACCGTTTGATGTAATCAACCCGTTTTTAACAATGAATTACATAATTTATGCTGGACAAGGATAATCAATGAGTTATAGGATAAACAGAACTGATGGCGAATTAATTGTTGACTTAACAGATGGTATTGTTGATGAAACAACAACAGATTTGACATTAATTGGAAAAAATTACAAAGGCTTTGGAGAATTTTTAAATGAAAATTTTGTAAAATTACTAGAAAATTTTGCATCAACTTCTAATCCTACAAATCCTCTTACAGGTCAATTATGGTATGACAAACAAGATCAAAAATTGAAAGTTTTTGACGGAACACAATTTCGCTCAGCTAGCGGAACAATAGTAAATAGTTCGCAACCTACAAATTTAATTGCAGGAGATATTTGGATTGATAATGAAAATAATAGATTATATCTCTTTGATGGAACGGATTTAACTTTAGTAGGGCCAACATATAATGCAGGGCAAGGGAAAACTGGTTTTGAAACTGATACACAAGTTGATACTAATAATATAACGCATGTTATTTTAAAACTCTTTATAGGTGGTCAACTTTATGGTGTATATTCCCCCGAGACATTTATTGTTCCTATAAATTTTGCAATACCAGGGTATTCTACTGATCCTGATGATATAGAATTTCCACCAAGACAAAAATTGTATAAAGGATTTAATGTTGCACGTGGCAGCGATGAATCAGGCACTTCTGGATTTTGGTATAACGGCACTGCTACAAGTGCAAAAGGCTTAATAGACGATGTTGGTAATATTAAAACTGCTGAAAATTTTATGGCAAGCGACGGAAATGCTACTACAATCGGAAGTCTTAAAATTAAAAATAGTGCAGGGTTAAGTGTAGGTGTTGGAGACAGTGAATATGTGGTTTTAAAAGTAACTGGTAACACAAGTATTTTAGAATGTCAACAAATAAATGCTGATTTTGCCTTAAGAGTAAGGCAAGGTAGTTCATTTATTAATCCAATTTATGTTGATGCATCGTCTGGAAATATGGGTGTGTATACAACTGCTCCTACGCATACTTTGGATGTAAATGGAGATATGCAAGTAAGAGGATCATTATATGTCCAAGGTGATTCTGCATTTATTAACACAACCACATTGCGAGTATTAGATAAAAATATTGAATTGGGCTTGTTAGACGATAGCACAGAAGGTGACGATGTAACTGCAGACGGTGGCGGAATTATTTTAAGAAGTAGTAATTCATCTAAAGATTTAATATGGAACAGAAGTTATGCTGCATGGTCTAGTAATCAAAACTTTAATTTAACAACTACTCCAGTTAACAGTCAGCCATGCTTTATGATAGACGGAACTAAAATTTTAGATAAAGATGAGCTTAATGTAAGATACGCTTTTAGTTTAGAAAGAGTCGGTGTACTGTCAGAATTAACAATTGATGATTTATATTTTGACGGTAATAGTATACAAAGAATAAATGGCACCGGACTTTATATAAATGTAGGAGGTCCTGTAACACTTAATAATTTAAATATAACCGGACTTGCAACCCCAGTAGATTTAACTGATGCCACACATAAGGATTATGTAGATACTTTAGTAAATTCACAACAGTTAACTTTTCAAATAGATGCAACGGGTTTAACCGATCCTAATGATATATCAATTGGTGATGGACCAATTAATTCTATTAGAAGTTTGATTGAATTGTTAAGACCTGCTAGTACTGTAGAAGCTGGAACTGTAGCAAAAATACTAGTTACATCATATGATTCGGCTACAGTTCAAAATATACCAGTTACCGTAGCAACTAATAATACAGGAACTTTACAAATTAGTTATATTCCAGTTAGAGACCAATTAGGAACTGGAATTGAAGCAGTTGTCCAAGATATTGCAGCAAATAGTGATACTTCAGGGACTGTGCAATTAATCGTGGTTCGTTATATATATGAATTTAACGCACAAGCAAACATTTGGACGTATGTAACAAGGACAATATTTAATTAAAGGAGAGGTGTCAAAATGGCTTACATAATTAATAAATTTAATTCGGCCCAGTTAACTGTAGTTGAGGACGGAACTGTAGATCAAACTACTGATATTAAGTTAGTTGGAAAAAATTATGCAGGATATGGAGAAATACAAAATGAAAATTTTATATTTCTATTAGAAAACTTTGCAGGAGGCAATGAACCTCCAAAAGCTATTGCAGGTCAAATTTGGTTCGATAGTACAAATAGTAAATTAAAGTTTTATGACGGAACAAAATGGCGAACTACTGGTGGTGCGGAAATAAATAACTCTGCTCCAGCAGGGTTAGCAGAAGGAGATTTTTGGTGGGATAACAATAATGAACAATTGTATGCATACAATGGTACTAGTTTTGTTTTAGTAGGGCCACAAGGTGTAGGAGATTCTGTAACTAGATTTCAAAGTAGGACAATTCTAGATACAAACGGTACTCCAAAAGCTGTAATTGTTTCTATTGTAGAAGATGAAATCATTCATATAATCAGCTCAAATGAATTTACAATAGGCGGTCAAGATTCTCCTGATTATCCAGGATTTGATGTAGTTAGACAAGGCATAACTCTTAAAAATACTGTAAATGCAAATAATGGTGTAACTAGCACAGGACACAGATTCCATGGTACAGCAAGTAATGCAGAAAAATTAGGAGGAGTAGCAGCAGATCAGTTTATTAAATCTGGAGAGGCTAATTTTTCAGACTCAGTTGAATTTGCAGATACAGGATTCACAATTGGTGCTTCAAATGATATTGTAATTAGAGTAGTAAATGATGATAAAGCATTAATTTCTAATCAACAAGGTACAGAAATGTACTTTCAAGTTAATAATGTTTTGTCTCAGCAAAAAATGCCATTGCGATTGAATGCAAATGTTGTATTGCCCGGCTATGCAGATGTTAACAATCTTACCGGTGTAAACACTGTTGATATTGGATCCGAATCGGCTTCTTTTGGAAATGTTTACGCAACTGATTTTAAAGGTAGAGCAACTTCAGCAGGTTCTTTAGAACTTAATGGTATAGCAGTAACAGCAACTACCGGAAATGTTGCTAGCACTATTGTTGCAAGAGATGCTAGCAGGAATATCGAAGCCAATTATTTTATTGGAACAGCAACTCAAGCTCAGTATGCTGACTTAGCTGAAAAATATTTGCCAGATCAAATGTATGATCCTGGCTATGTTTTAGTATTTGGTGGAGAAAAAGAAGTTACTACTACTACAATTAATTGTGATTATAAATTAGCAGGAGTAGTATCAACAGATCCTGCATATTTAATGAATAGTGCTCTTATGGGTGTAGCTATAGCATTAAAAGGAAGAGTTCCATGTAATGTTGTTGGTCCAGTACATAAGGGAGATATTTTAGTAACCTCAACTACAGCCGGTGCGGCTACAGTTTGGCCAGTTACTAGTTCTGCACAACTACCTCATGCAATGTGTATTGTTGGAACTGCTTTAGAAACAAATGAAGACGAAGGTGTCAAGAAAGTAGAAATCTTTGTTCAATAAGAACTAAATATAAAAAATTAAGGAAATAAAATATGGCGTTTATTAATGCATTTACAGGTAAAGAAATAACAGCCTCTGATTATAATCTGCTGCAAGGGCAGATTGAAACAGTAATGGGTGTAGGAAGTGGCAGCAGTGGTTATGGACAAACATTAACTAGTAGTGTAGTATCAATTGGTAATACCATCCAAGCAGTCCATCTAAATAATTTATTTTCTGACATGCGTAAAGCACATTTGCACATTTTTGATACTTCACCGTCACTGACAGATATTGTAGCAGATAATGAAGGTAACTATCCTATTATTGATGCCGGTACAAAGCAAACTCCAGTTGGATGGATGGATTATGATGCAATTATGTCTACTATTGTAAATAATAGAGATGTAGCTAATGATAATCAAATGGAAAGTGTTGTACAAACTAGCTTAACAAGCACAAAAACGGGTTGGAATGCAAATATATATCATGAAATTAGTATAACATTTGCGAATGAAAATGCAAGAAGATATTTTTTTAATACAGGCGGACAAATTTGGTTTTATGCATCAATAACAGGCGCAACTGAACAGAAAAGTTTAGATTGGAATACTATGTTTACTGCTGTAGGTACAACAAAATTTACAGCAAGTACAACAACTAAAACTGGATCTTCTGGAACAGTATACGACATTGGTAATTATGATTTAGGCGTAAATTATCAAGATATTATGTCTAAACTTGGAAGTGGAGTTTATGCTGCAAATAATTATAAAATTAGAGCAAAACGAGAAGGAACTAATAAACTTTGGTTTAGAATTGAATACAATGACGAAGCTGGTGTGAATCCTAATTTTGACGAGGCTAATAATGGAACTTTGTCTAGCTATATAAGAGTTAGGCGAGCAGTAGGTTCTAATGTTTCAGTGCCTGCTCCTACCTATAATTTAGAATCTAATCTATAAAATCTTGACGATTAATCTATTATACTATATACTAATGTAGTATAAGGAGATTAATCTAATGGATGAAAGACTAAAAAAAGCACTTGAATTTTCTAATTATATGGTTACTCTTAATAACCAAAAGAAAATTCTTATCGAACAATATTATCAAAATATTATTTTTTATTTTGCTGGCGGACAATTCACAGTCACCCAAAATTTAATTTGTTTTTGTGCAACCATGTTACAAAAAAATCAAGAAGATTTAGTACTAATTGATGATAATAAAATTCCTATTTTAATCGAAAATTTAGAAAAATTTTACAATGATATTTTAGACTTATATTTCAATGCAAGTAATAAATTTCTAAATGAATATAATTTATTAAAGGTTAAAAGATCAACTGGTAAATTAGTAGGAACGGATGTCTAAAGGTATTTTATTATTTGCTAGAAATAATTCTCATGTTGATTATGTAAAACAAGCTTATTTTTTAGCAAAGCAAGCTAAAACACATTTAAATCTTCCTACTAGTATTGTAACTGATAGCATTTTTTACTTAGAATGTACTTTTCCAGATGCAAAAAAAGTTTTTGATAATATTATACAAATTGTGTGGGACGAAAAGGATTTAACAGATAGTACAACACTGAGTAAATCTGAAGATCATTGCATTAGAACGTATTTTGATGGGGCTATGTCAAAAAGGCGTTTACAGTTTAAAAATGAAACTAGAACTTTAGCATACGATGTATCTCCATACGACGAAACACTACTAATAGATACAGATATTTTAATAATTAATGATTTATATAAACATTGTTTTACTCAAGATAATGATTTTTTAATATATGATACAGCATATGATTTGGCTAATTTTAGAGATTACTCAGAATTTAAATATTTAAGTGATTGCAGTGTAAAATTTTATTGGGCAACTGTAGTATTTTTTAGGAAAACAAAAATAAACAAGATTTTTTTTAATTTACTGCAACATATCCAAGAAAATTGGAATCATTATAGATCAATTTTTCAAATATACAGTTCTATATATAGAAATGATCATGCTTTCAGTATTGCTATTCATATTATGAATGGATATACTGCAGGTAATTTTTCCTATCCAATGCCTGGCAAATTATTTTACACTACTGATAAAGATATCTGCTGGAATATTAACATTAAAAACAAAGAAATATTATTTTTAGTTGAAAAAGAAAATTATCATGGTGAATATACACCTATAATGTGGAAAGATCATAATATTCATATTATGAATAAATTTAGCTATAACAGATGTTTATGTGAGATATTAGATGGCAAGTAAAGGATTTTTATTTTATGCGAAAGGTGAAGAATTTGTTAAACAAGCAATTCTTTCTGCCATGAGTATTAGAGTTACAAATAAAGATATCTTAATATCTATCATGACAAATGATGATGTTGATCCTAAGTTTAATTCTTTATTTGATAATATAATACCTGTACCTTGGGTCGACAACGATAATACATTTTATCAAATTAATAACAGATGGAAAACATATCATGCAACACCTTATGATCAAACTATTGTGTTAGACACTGATACTTTAGTTCTTCAAAATATAGATATGTGGTGGAAGTTTTTAAACAATTATGATTTATTCTTTTTAACAAAAGCTTATTCATATAGAAAAGAAGTTATTACAAGCAATTATTATAGAAAAGCATTTGAAAAAAACAATCTTCCTAACATTTATACAGGATTTCATTTTATTAAAAAATCAGATTTTAGTCATGAGTTTTTTAAATGGTTAGAGTTAGTGACTCATAACTGGGAGTTATTTTATGGATCTTTTTGCAAAGAATATTATCCAAAATATCCCAGTTATGACTTATCTGTAGCAATTGTAAACAAAATTTTAAATTGTACAGAACTAACAACAAATTTAAAAACAGACTTATTTGAATTTGTTCATATGAAACCTCATGTGCAAGGATGGAAATACCCGGGTAAATGTTGGATTAATCAAGTTGGTTCTTATCTTACTGATGATTTAAATTTATTAATTGGAAATTATAAGCAAACAGGCGTTTTCCATTATACCGAAAATGATTTTGTTACAGATCAAATATTAAGTAAATATGAAAGATATTTAGGATATGAGTGAACTATTTGTTTGTTATGATGATAACGGTGATATTTTAAAAATTACCCCCGAGCAGCCAGATATATCAGAAAAATATATATTAGTTGATCAGGAAGATGTTAAAGTTTTATTAACTGGAGAAGAATTAATATTTAAATGGATGGTCGGATTTAATTTAAAAACTAAAGTTAATGAATTAATTCCTAAAGGATTGTATGATGAAAGAGATTTTAAAATAAACGAGCTTATCTATGAAGTTCCTTTTGGTAATAAAGATGCAGAAATTGTTATTGTTTATGATAAAGATAATACTTGTTGGAAATTTTTAATAAGTTCAGAGTTAGAAATATTTTTGTATAATAATAATATTTCATTAAATGATTCATTTTTACATTTTAGTGTTTGCGAACACAATAATCCTAACATTCTTTTTAAAACTTTAACAGTAAGTTTAGACCAATTAGTAAAAAATCATTATTTTATACTTCCTTTTATCTATGAATGGGAGGCTAATTTAAAAGAGTTTAGTATATACACAAATAAAAGGTTTAATACCTATAGTTTTATGAGATAATTAAATGGCAGATATAATAAAAATAATAGATTGCGATATAGTTTTTTTGTCGTATGATGAGCCTAATGCAGAAAAAAATTATACAGATTTAATATCTAAAATTCCTTGGGCAAAAAGAGTTCATGGTGTAAAAGGATCAGATTCGGCGCATAAAGCTTGTGCAAACATCTCTGATACTGAATATTTTGTTACAGTTGATGCAGATAATATTATTAATCAAGATTTTTTACAAGTAGAAATCGATTTGCAAAAATTAAATCTAACTCCTCAGCATGTTTTTAGTTGGTGTGGTAAAATTTATGTTAATAATCTAATGTACGGTAATGGTGGATTAAAATTATGGACAAAGACTTTTGTTAATAACATGAAAACACACGAAAATGCTGTATCAACTGATGAAAAAGGGTTAGTAGAGTTTTGTTTTGACGAAAAATATTATCAATTCAACGAAAATTATTCAATAAGCTACACAAATTTTACTCCTTATCAAGCATGGAGATCAGGTTTTAGAGAAGGAGTTAAGATGTCATTAGATCAAGGAGCAAAAGTTGTTAATATAAATAAGGTTTGGTGGCAAAACTTTGATAGATTAATGATTTGGTGCATGGTAGGAGCAGATGTTGAAAATGGATTATGGACAATATATGGTGCACGGGAGGGTTTATATAAAACTTTGTGTACAGATTGGAATTATGTAAATGTTAGAGATTTTGATTATTTACAAAAGTTGTGGAACGAAGAATACGAAAGTATACAAGAAATAAATTTACTAGATAAAATTAAAGAAACGGGCAGCCATCTTATTGAAGAATTATCAATCCCAATCGCTGAAAACCCGTTAGATAAAGATCAAAGTATTTTTTTTAAAAAAATGTATAGTAACTCTCCTAGAGTAATTAGGAGAGCTAGTGCTTGAAGATATTAAAGGTGATAAAGTTAACCTTTACAAAGGCAAATACAACAGTGAGTATTTTGAAAAAACAAAAAATATTTTAGATATTTTAAATAATGTAAGCCCAAGTTTTTGTTTAGCAAAATGGTATAACGTAAGTTTACACTTACCTACGGGTAAAACTCATAGTTGTTATCATCCTCCGTCGCATAATATTCCTTTAGAAGAATTGAATAAAAATCCCTCTGCTCTTCATAATACAGCATACAAAAAAGAACAAAGAAAATTAATGTTAAAAGGTAAGCGACCAAATGAATGTTCTTTTTGTTGGGAAATCGAAGATCAAGGAAATATAAGTGATAGAGCATATCGAAGTAAAGACGTATATGAGCCTAATTTAATAGATGATATTCTAAGTAAAGGCCCAACTGATAATCCTAACCCTAGATATTTAGAAGTTAATTTTAACCAAGCTTGCAATTTTAAATGTTCTTATTGTAGTCCGCATTTATCTACAGAATGGCATAAAGAAGTGCTAGAACATGGGGCTTACAAATTAATTGATTCAAAGCACAATGATCCTAGTTGGGTAGAAAGCTTAAAAATAGATAATTCTCCAGACAATCCATAAACACTTGCGTTTTGGCAATGGTTTCCAAATATATATAATGATTTAAAAACTTTTAGGATGACTGGCGGAGAACCTTTAATGGATAAGAATACTTTTAAAGTGTTTGAATTTATAAAAAAACATCCGAAAGCCGATTTAAATTTAAGTATTACCAGTAACTGTTGTCCACCAGGTCAGCAATGGTCAAAATTTTTACAAAGCTTAAAATATATTACAGAAAATAATTGTATAGATCATTTTATGTTGTTTTGTAGTTTAGACTCTTGGGGTAAACAAGCAGAATATATAAGGAATGGATTAGATTTTTCAGTTTTGCATAAAAATATTGTTGATTATCTAAAAACAGGAAAAAAGCATAGCCTTACATTTATTATTACTGCAAATATTTTATCTTTGCCTAACTGGTTAAATTTTATAAAAGAAATACTAAATTTACGGATAGAATTAAATGATGATAGACAATTAATATGGTTTGACGTTCCTATGTTACATCATCCGTTATGGTTATCTATGAAATTAGCTCCTAGTTTTTTGCTTGAAGAATTGTCAAAAAGTATTAATTTTATGGAACAAAACCCTGAGACAAATAATAACAGATTTAAAGGATTTAAAGATTTTGAAGTTGATAAAATCAGAAGGCTTTACAACTGGGCAAAAGAGCCACTAAATATAGAACAAGAAAAAATAGCAAAGCAAAATTTTTATTTATTTTTTGAACAACATGATAATAGAAGAAATACAGATATATTTTCTACGTTTCCTGAATTAAAAGAGTTTATTGAAGAATGCAAAAGGTTGATTTAATAAAAAATACAAGAGATAGACTGAATAAAATTGGTAATGGTTTTTGTGCAATGAAGTGGCTTCATCAAACATTATATTTGCATACAGGTGATAATCATAGTTGTTATCATCCAAGACCACATCATATTAGCATAGATGAAATAAAGGACAATCCTAGTGCGTTGCATAACACGTCTTGGAAAAAAGAGCAACGTAAAAAAATGCTAGAAGGTGAAAGGCCGGAAGAGTGTTATTATTGTTGGAATATAGAAAATTTAGGTGGAGATCATATTAGCGATAGAATGATACATAGTTCAAGTGATTATGCAGTCGATGAAATAGAAAAGCTAGGAAAGATGCCATGGGATGCCGATATAAATCCAAAATATCTTGAGGTAAGTTTTGGAAATGGATGTAATTATAGATGTGGTTACTGTTGTCCTCAAGCAAGCACGTTATGGATGGAAGAAATAGAAAAATATGGTAATTATGATTTAACTTATAACCAATATGGGATCGAATTTTTAGATTCAGGTAGATATTATCGACCTAAAGATCATAATCCTTATATAGAAGCGTTTTGGAAATGGTGGCCTGAATTAAGAAAAGACCTTAGTACGCTAAGAATAACAGGAGGAGAGCCCCTAATGAATCCAGGTGCAATGCAATTTTTTGATTTGTTAGAAAAAGAACCAGCGCCGCAGTTAGATATAAGTCTTAATAGTAATTTAGGGGTAAGTAAACAAAAAATTAATAGATTGTACACAAGAATACAAAGCTTATTAGATAATAAAAAAATACGTTCTTTTTCCTTGTATACTAGTATTGAAGGATGGGGCGAGCAAGCAGAGTATATGAGGACAGGTTTAAAAACAGAACATTGGGAAAATAATTTAAAAGAAGCTATTCGTAGAGATTTTAAAGTAGGTTTAATGTGTACTTTTAATGTTTTATGTGTTGCAACATTTAAGAATTTTTTAGAAAAAGTTATAGATTGGAGATCTAATTTAGGAATGAAAATTCCTATGCACCAGTTGCAATTTGATACGCCTTATTTAAAAGAACCACCACATTGGATGTTAAATATTTTGCCTAATGATTTTTTACAATCAAACATGGATGCTAATTTAGATTTTATAAAAGAAAATAAAAAATGGTTTACAGATGTAGAGTTTGAGAAAATGCGAAGAGTGCGAGATTATGCATTTGCTAACCCAGTGTCTGAGGAATTGATAAAAAGAGGTAGGAGAGATTTTTATGTATTTTTTACAGAAAATGATAAAAGATTAGGTACAAATTTACAAAAAACTTTTCCTGAATATACAGATTTTTATCTTTTATGTGAAAAGGTATATAAGAATTATGAGTGATACAAAATGTGTTAATGCGTATATGAATTTAAGTATTCATCCTAGCGGTGCTATACGTCCTTGTTGTTTAACAGACAAATACTTAACAACAAATGAAGGCCATACACGTCTGAATGAAGCAAGTATAAAAGATTTTTGGTTTAGTAATTCTAGAAAAGATTTTGCTGATCAATTAGAAAAAGGTATGAGAATACCAGAATGTATTACTTGTTGGAAAGAAGAGGATGCAGGTAAAGAAAGTAAACGGATACGTGATAATAAGAAATATCAAGAAAGAGAGTTAGATTTATCTTTTAAATCTTTGCCAATTGTTTTAGATTTAAGCATGGGCAATTTATGTAATATCAAATGTAGAATTTGTGCGCCTACGCATAGTACACCGTGGTTACAAGAAGAAGCTGAATTACAAAGTCCTAATGATGTAAAAGGCTTTATGAAGCAGGATAAGTTTAGAATTGGAACAGAAAGCTTCCATAAAGATAATAAATTTGTTTGGGAAGATATTAAAGAATTATTAGAATATGCAGAACATTTTGATTTTGCAGGCGGAGAACCTTTTTATATAGAATCACATTGGAAAATTTTAAAGTATTGTGTAGATAATGGATACAGTCACAATCAAGTAGTTCATTATAATACAAATGGAACCATTTTCCCAGATAAACAGATTAATATTTTAAATAAATTCAAAGTTATAGATATACAAGTTAGCTCTGACGGAGTAGGTCCTAAGTTTGAATATTTAAGACATGGGGCAAATTGGGATAAATCAGAAGAAGTTATAGATAATTTTTTAAAAGAAAAAGAAAAAAATGAAACAGAATGGTTAGTAGGTGCCTGTCTTAGTTTAAGTGCATTTAATGCTTTCGATTTTTTTGAAACATATGAGCACTATGCTGCAAAAGGTTTAAGGATGTATATTAATACAGTTCATGATCATAGAGGAGTTAGAATTCTTCCATGGGAAATTAAATCGCAATTAATTGAAAAAATTTCCCAAACAAAAAGTAAGTATGATCCTATGGATTGGAAAAAACAAAAAGATATGATTTGTGCTTTATTAAAAAATTCGAAAAACAGTTTTTGTAATATTGCATGGACAAATTGGTGTAAAGAAATAAAAATGCGAGATAAATTTAGAAATGAATCTTTTGAAAAAACATTTCCAGAATATTTTTATATGTTAAAGGATTATTTTAATGTTTAATGGTACAAAGTTTCAGGTTCACTGGGAACCTTCTGATAAATGTAATAGTAGATGTCCAATGTGTCCCAGATTTACTAGTGATGGATATGAATTAAAAACTCTTGCTAATACAGAGTGGACATTGGAAGGATTTATAAATTCTTGGCCTGAAGATTTTTTAAATAATAATTTAAAGAAAATTTTAGCTTGTGGTAATTTTGGAGACCCTTGCGCTTGCAGAGAGTTTGTAGATATTTATGAGTATGTTAGAGAAATTTCTCCAACTATAGGCTTGGCTTGCAATACTAATGGTAGTTTAAGAACACCAGATTGGTGGCATAGACTAGGTAAAGTAATGCGTAGAGAACATAATTTAGGAAATTATTGCACCTTTAGTATTGACGGGTTAGCAGATACAAATCATTTATATCGACGGAAAACAGATTTTAACAAAATAATAGAAAATGCAAAAGCTTTTATTGATGGAGGTGGAGTAGCTCATTGGGATTACATTGTTTTTAAACACAATGAGCATCAGGTACAAGAAGCCTATCAACTAGCTAAAGAGATGGGATTTCGAAATTTCAATGTAAAGAGAACAACAAGATGGCAAAGATATGATAATAATCAAGGAAGCTATCAAGTTTTTGAAAATGGAAAATATTTGTATGATTTACAACAGCCATTAGACAGTGTCTTTAAACATAATTTTGAGGATGCAACTTATTTTAAAAATCAAGATAAGCAAAGTATAACTATTGATGATTTTAGGAATTTACAAGGACATATTCAAAATGATTTACGATGGGTAAAAGATAAGTGGGAACAAATTCCATTAAATTCTCTTAATATAAAATGTAGAAGTATTGCTAAAGTAAGAGATAATATAAATTTTAATGAAATTTTTATTAGCGCAAATGGGTTTGTTGCGCCTTGTTGTTTTTTAGGATCCGAACCGTTTCAAGATCAAAAGGAAAGGAGTGCGGATGAAAATTATTTAAAAATGTTAGAGTTAGATGGAGGAGTTGATGAATTTAATATTCATAAAAATAATTTATGGGATATATTAAAAAAAGATACTTTTCAAAAATTTTTGCCTGATACTTGGGATAATGAAAGAGGAAATACATCTATGCGTCCTTATAAATGTGGACAATGCTGTGGAGTAGAATGGAACGGATTAGACTTTGGTGAATTAGGAAATAAGCGTAATAGTTACATTGGAAAGGATGATAGTGTTAAGTAACTATTGTGTATTACCATTTAATAGTGTAAGCTTAGGATCTAATGGTGAGATTAGGGTTTGTTGCAATGCTGGATATATACCAACAGGATTGAATATAGATTCGTTAAATGTAGATGAAATAATTAATAATGATTACATTTATGGTATTAGAGAAACTTTTATAGAAAATAAAAAACATAATTTTTGTAATCGTTGTTGGCAAATGGAAAGTGCAGGTACTAGAAGTTTTAGAGATGTTGCAAATAAAAATAAATTTTATGGATATACTGTAAGTAACTTAAATTTGAAAAAAGTAATAGATTTTTCGGATATAAGATATTTAGATATAGGATTAGGGAATAAATGCAATCTTGCATGTAGAATGTGTAATTGGTCTAGCAGTAGTTTATTGGCTAAACAATTAGCAGAAATAGAAGGTAGAGAGATACCAAATGATATCGAATTAAGTAGAGACAATAAAGATAAAGTTTTAGAATTAATTTATAGAGCAAAAAATTTAGCATGTATTTACATGTTAGGTGGAGAACCTTTAATAAATGATTTCCATGATGAAATATTAGATGTAATTATAAAAAATAATAGAGCAAATCAAATAGCTATAAATTATAGTACAAATTTACAGGTAAACAAAATTGAAGATTTTATAGATAGATGGAATAATTTTGCAGAAATTAATTTACAAGTTAGCATAGATGGGGAAGAAGAAGTTTACGAATATATTAGATGGCCAGGAAAATGGGACAAAGTTTATAAGAATTTAAATATTATTCAGCAAAAAATTAAAAATGAAAAAGTACAAATAAGCATAGCTACAACAATACAGAATATAAATGCATTATCTATTCCAAAACTTCTAAAAAAATGTTGTGTTATGCATAATAAAGTGGTACCGTTTTTCTTTATTCCTGTTGTAGGGACACCTATATTGAATAATTGTCCTAATATAATAATTGAAAAAGGTTTGCAAAAATTAGCAGAGTTACCAGTTTATAGACATATACCTATTAATGATTTAATTTCTCAATATAAACAAGCTTTGACAATAAAAAAAGATAAAGATAAAATTATAGATTTTTTTAAAGAGCAAAAAAAATTTGATAGTAAAAGAAATCAAAACTTGTTTCAAACAGTTCCATATTTTAATGATTTAGCAGAAGAATACAAGATAGAAAAATGGTAGATAGAATTAAAAGTTATAAAGTTATTCAGAATGAGCCTCCTATAATAGAATGTACATTCCATCCTGTTCATTCTGATATTTTAAGTAAGTATAAAACAATAGATAAATTAGAACAACTATCCTTTGAAAATTTAATAGTCTACAAAGGCAGGCAACAAGTAAAAAAAGAATATCGTGAAGAATCAGAATATTTATTAATTCAGCATCATTTTAAAGTTTATAAAGAAGTAACTAAAATTTTTTTAGAGTTAGATAAAATTAGATATCCTATTCATTATGGTTTCGATGATTGGTGGCGCGAAAATAATCTCGATCATTGGTCTAAACAAGCATATATGCTTATATCTGATTTTAAAGATTGGTCTCAACCGTGGCACTTAGATAATAGGTTTTCTTTTTGGGCAGGATCTATAAATTTACAAGATAATCATACAACTACTATTTTTTCTCATGAAAACCATAATTGGGAAGATGAAGGTACTGATGCTTCTAAATATTATTACAAAGCTAACGGAACAGCATTTACTGGAACTTTTTGGACTAACACCGAAAAAACTTATCATGCAGTTCCTAAAGTATTAGATGCACAAAGATATACTGCTTTATTAGGAATGTACTTAGCTGGATAATTCCCATTCTCTTTTATCTTTAAAATACATTCTACCATTGCTTTCTGCAGTTAAGGATTGTATTAGATTATATATTAGTTCTGCATCATTTTGTTCTTGCCCTTCAGGAAACCAAAAAGGATTGATTCCTGTAAAAATTCCAGGATGTGAATTAGCAAAACCTTTTAGCATATGTACATTAAAAGATTTGACTGCTCCGTACCCTGAATATTGCCAAAGGTCTGGATCTTTGCCATCTATTAAGCCTGTAAGCATCCAACAAATTTTTGTATTAGGAGTAATGTAGTCAGTTAGTTCTTTAATTAGTATGTAAGGTAAATAACAATTAACAAACAAGTGTTGATTGAAATCGGCTAAACCAGTCATAGTACCTCTTCTAAAACCAGATTCACCAAACGGACCACCGGTATTTTGATTGAAAAAAACTATATCATAAGGATCGATTCTTAAAGATGGTATGATAGATTGCACCATAGGTAAATCTAAGCTATACCAATTTACCTTATGACAAGTAACATTTTCGGTAGATGGATAGTCTGAGCTTGTAATTAAGTCTATGTTGTAATTATGGGTGTTAGCTAATAAATTTGTAAAATATTCTCCCCATTTAGATCCTGTTCCTATTAGTAATGCTTTCACGTTATCTCCTTATTTACAGATATTTATTATGTAATGTGTATAAGTAATTTTATAATGAGTTTTTATGTACGATATCTTTTTTATTGGTCAAGATAAAATATTTAAAATTTACAAGAAGTATTTTTTAACATTAAAAAAAGCGTCTAGCATTTCAGAAGCAAAAGATAAATCAGTTACAAAGTTTTTTTGGATTTTATGGGACAATTTAATCATTAAAGATGATGTCATTTTAGATTTTAAAATAAATGAACATGATGAAAAATATATTCATGTCTTTAAAAACGGAAAATATTTTGATGGTGTAATTTTATTAAGTAAAGATACTTTGTTGTCAGAGAAAGAATGCAATTATAGATTTTTTGTAAACAAAAAAGAAATTGATATTGTTGCAAGCGTGCCTAAAGATTATGAATCATATACTTGTAAAACGTATGATGATTATTTACGAGCAAGAGAAATTTGTACAACAGATTTTTTTTACATAATATGGGATAATTTAGATGTAAAATTTAATTTTAATTATCAGGTTCCGTACTACGAAAAAGATTTAGTTCATGTTTTTAAAAATAAAGATTATTTTGATGGAATAATAATTGTACATAAAGATATTTTGTTATCCAAAAAAGAATTTGAATATAGATTTTTTGCAAATAAAAAAGAAATTGATATTGTTGCAAGCTTGCCTAAGAAATATGATAAATTTGTTTGTAATACTTATTATGATTTCTTAGAAGCAAAGCAGAGTTGTAAAACAGATTTTTTTTATCTAATTAACTCTGATGTAATAGTAAATATAGAGTTAGAACAACAAGTTCCTTATTACGAAAAGGATTTAGTACATGTTTTTAAACATGGAGAGTATTATGATGGTATATCAATTTGTCATAAAGATTCAAGAATAACTGAGAGAGAGTTTAATTACAGATTTTATTTAAAAAATAAAAAAATAGAAATATCAGCATCTTTTCCAAAACAGTATGATATAATTACATATAAAAACTATAATGATTTAATGCATAAAAGAGATAAAGTTACTACAGATTTTTATTATGCTATATCAGAAGATTTAGATGTTAAATTAAATTTTTCTTATCAAATTCCATATAATGAAAAAGATTTAGTTCATATTTTTAAAAATGAAAAATATTTTGACGGAGTAATTTGTTTAAACAAAAATAAGCAAATTTATGAAAAAGAGTTAGAATATAAATTTTTTGCAAACAAAAAAGAAATTAATTTTAACATAAGTTCTCCTAAAAAATTTGATATTGTTTACATATCATATTTTGAACTAAATGCAGATGAAAATTTTCAAATGTTAGAAGAAAGATTTAAAGATTATGTAATTCACAGGGTTGAAAATGTTAAAGGAATCCATAATGCTCATATTGCTGCTGCAAAAAAAGTTAATACAAATATGTTTTGGGTAGTAGATGCTGATGCTCATATTGTGCATGACTTTGATTTTTCTTATCAAGTTGCTAAATGGGATCAAGATGCTGTTCATGTTTGGAGAAGTTCAAATCCTATAAATGGTTTGGTATATGGATACGGTGGTGTTAAATTATTACCAAAGAAATTAACTATAAATATGGATCGTAATTCTACAGATATGACCACAAGTATTAGTAGTAAGTTTAAATTAGTAGATGCTATATCAAATATAACAGTATTTAATACAGACCCATTTAGTACATGGAAAAGTGCATTTAGAGAATGTGCAAAACTTGCAAGTAAAGTAATTGATCGGCAAGAAAATGAGGAGTCAGAAGAAAGATTAAACATTTGGTGTTCTGACATAGGGTTAGACAAAAAGTATGGTAATTATGCCAAAAGTGGTGCGTTACTAGGAAGAGAATTTGGAAGCAAATTTAAAACAGACAAAGACAAATTGAAGTTAATAAATGATTTTCAATGGTTAAATGAGCAATTTTCAAAGTATACCGTTTGATAATATTATCAAACTTGGGCAATCTACATTATTAGAAACAGATTTATTTACAGTGTCTTGGATTTTAGGCAGATTTTGTAATTATAATTGTTCATATTGTTGGCCTTACGCTAGAAGTGATATTGTAGACTACCGGGAGCTAAAAATTTATATTGATGCAATTACTAACATAAAAAAACAAGCAAATGAAAATGGTTTTAATAATTTCCATTTTAGTTTTAGTGGAGGAGAGCCTACTGCTTACAAAAATTTACTCAAGTTAATAGATTTTTATCAGTCTGATTCAACTCCTAACTATCAAAGTTTACACTTAACTACTAATTTATCTCCTGCAATAAAATGGTGGAATAAATTTGTAAAAAATACAAACAACTTGCATAGAATTAGCATAACGGCTAGTTTTCATGCAGAATTTGCTAATGAAGATGAATTTGCTGATAAATGTTTGTATCTTATAGATAATAATATATTTGTTACAATAAATCAAGTAATGGTTCCAGAACAATTTGATTCCCTTTACGAAAGATGTGAAAGATTTTTTAAATTAGGGATAAATGTAACTTTAAAGCCGCAATCAAATACTACAGCAACACAGATTGTTTCTGGATACACTGCTGATAATATTAAAAAAATGCAAACAGGATTTGTTCAACAATGGAAAGGCTTAGAAATATCACAATTACATTTATATGATAAAGAAAATAAAAAATATTTGTTAGATCAAGCAGAACGGTTAAATACTTTTGGATTTAATAAATTTAAAGGTTGGAAATGTAATGCAGGTTATCAAGGAATTATAATCAAAAATACCGAAGTTAAAAGAAGTTATAGTTGCAAAGAACAAAATCTCGGCGATATTGTAACAGGATTTAAAATAAATAATCGGCCAAATATATGTATTACAGATACTTGTGTAAGTAGTGCAGATAGTAAAATACCTAAAGAAAAATAATGTTAACTAACAAACTTAAATTTCCTCTTATAGGACAGAAAACAAATAAGGATATATATACACCAAGACGCAACGAGCGAAAAATGGAAGGCATGAAAGATTTGTTAATAGTAGGTGACAGTTTTTGTTTATATAGAGAGAATGAGGATCATTGGCCATTTATAGTTGCTAAACAAGTTGCCCTAGATGAAGGAATAAAAGTCTCCAATTATAAAGAACTTATTCCAAGAGGTACGGGTTTACCAGGTAGAGCCTGGTGGGCTGTTAGAGAGCATTTATTAAAAGAGATAAAAATACATACTCCTAAAATTCTTATTATCTGTCATACCGATTTAAATCGATTAGCAAATGAAAAGAACTTGCCATTATCGCCTATAGAAGTTATAGATTATCTTAATACACGAAAGCAACATATTTACAAAGATGTTGATTTGAATTGGCTGCAAGCAGCAGGAAACTATTATAAGTATCTTTTTTCACCAGAATATCATCAATGGGCTGCTATAAGATGGTATCTAGAATTAGATAACATATTGAAAACAACACCACGTATCGAAAAAATAATACATATCCATTGTTTTAATGCAGGTAGTGATTTTATTTGGCAGCATGGAATGACTATAAGAGATTCTTTGTGGCATTACTGCGAACAAGATCCTAAAATTGAAGTTAGTAATCATTTATCAATACAAGATAATAGATTGTTTGCAAGATTTATTTGTGATTTATTAAGCCCTTTTTCTTATCGCGACGGACATAATGTTTCAATGCGGTATCTTAGACCCTACCAGAAATAATGCAAATCAAGATAGAAGATATATTATTTTGGATGGATGCTATTAGACAAAGCGATGATTGCTATAGAACTTTAGAATCTTTTTGGAAAGGACAAATTCGTAGTAAGATTTGGTTAATTGAAAATTTAAAGAAATATTGTAATAATACTCCACAAAATATTGTAATTTATGGCGGTTGGTATGGAGTTTTATCGTCTTTAATATTTAATAGTGACATAAATGTTAATAAGATTATAAGTGTAGATATTGATCCAGGTTGTAAAGATATAGCTACTTTAATGAATAAAAATTATGAAATAGAAGGTAGATTTGAAGCTGTAACAGCAGACATGGCTGTTTGCAATTATCCTGCAGATATTGTAATTAATACAAGTTGTGAACATATTAAACAAGATACTTACAATACTTGGCTTAATTTGATAAGTAGTTCGTCTTTGATTGTTTTGCAAAGTAATAATTTTTTTAGTTTGGAAGAACACATAAGATGCTCTAAATCATTAAATGAATTTGATAAAATATCTAACATATCAACTTTACTTAAAGATGAACTAGAAACAGAAAAATATACAAGATATATGATAATTGGTAAAAAAAATGTCTTTTGAAACTTTTAAAAAAAATACATGGCAAGATAATAAAATTTTTGATACAGATATACCAAAATGTTTTGAAAAATACAATTTTTCGAATATATTGCTAGTAAATACTGCAAGTAAGTGCGGGTTTACAAGACAATATGCTGATTTAGAAGCTTTGCATAATAATTACAAACAAAAAGATCTTTTAATAATAGCCCAGCCATCTAGTAATTTTAATAATCAAGAATTTGAAAATGATAGAGATATACAAGAGTTTTGTAAAACAACTTATAACATAACTTTTGAGATTTTGCCTAAGAAAAATGTAATTGGATCTAATATTTCAGAATATTATCAGGAGATTTTTAATATTGTAAAAATTTCTCCTAAATGGAATTTCCATAAGTTTTTAATTAGGAAAAATGAAAATAAAATTTATAGCTTTAACCATTTTACAGAAATATCAGAAATAGAAAAAATCTTAGAAAAATAATATGAATAAAAACATATGTATTGTAGGCGACAGTTTTTGTGCTTATAGGAAAACAGAAAGACATTGGCCTTATTATTTAACAAAATTACTTTTCCCAGATGATAATGATCATGTACCTTTGGGCAATGGATTTTCAGGTGCAGGGTGGTGGTCTACAAGAAAGCAGTTAATTGACTGTTTAAATAACTACACTCCTAGTATTTTAATAATTATACATACTGATCCTAATAGATTATGGAGTGATGAAAACTATCCTTTAAACAGTATGTCAACGTACGATGAGACTAAAAAATTTGCAAATAATATACCTCTAGGAGTATGGAATGCCACAAAAGATTACTACAAACATTTATATTTTACTCCTTGGTGCGAATGGGCTGTAACACAATGGTATATAGAATTAGACGAAATAATTTCATCATATAAAACAATAGAAAAAGTTATACATTTTTATAGTTTTAAATATCCAACTAATAAAAAATTTCATACAGGCATCACAGTGTCCGAGGCATTATTTCAATTTGCCGATGACCATCTTATAGGAGAAAATCAAATAGTGGAAAATCATTTTACTATATCAAAGAATAAACGGTTTGCTGAAAAAATTAAACTTTTACTCACAAATAAGTATGCAACAAAAAAAGTAAGTGGTTTTCGATTATGAATAAAATTATTTTTTTCTCTTTAACTGGTAAAAGATGGGAAAGAAATATTTGGTCTCATAGAGTGGCTACTTTTTTACGTACACAAGATTGGGATGCAGAAGTTGTTGATTTCACCTCATTTTGGCAAGAAGAGCAGTTACAGGCATTTGTAAAATCTAGAGTAAACAATAATGTAGTAGCATTTGTATTTGCAACTTCATTTTTAAATCCTTATTCTGTTCATTTGAATCAATTTTTGTCTTGGTTAAAAACTACGTATCCAAACATCCCTATAGTAGTCGGTGGACAAAATGCACTTGTTACTTCTGCTGAACCTGTAGATTTTTGGATAGATAGTTATGGTGAAAATGCTCTGCTAAATTTATGCAGATTTTTAATTGGAACAAAAACTACTCCGTTATTATTTGACACAAGAATAAAAGATAAAAAAGTTATAAGAGGCTTGCATGCTTATCCAAGTGCGCCATTAGAAAGTTATTTGATTGATTATGAAAAAAGAGATTTTTTAAAAGAATATGAGTGTCCGCAAGTAGAAACATCTAGAGGGTGTATGTTTCAATGCTCTTATTGTAATTTTCCAATATTAGGACAGGCGAAAGATGTAAGCATAAGTGCAGATGAATTTCAATTACAATTAAAATTGGGATACGACAAATGGGGTATTAAAAATTGGAGATTTATAGATGAAACTTTTAATGATAGGCCTGAAAAAATAATAAAATATGCTGATGTAGTTGAAAAATTAAGTTTTACTCCTTGGTTTACAGGATTTGCTAGAGGTGATTTAGTCGTTTTGCATAAGAAATATTGGGATGATTATTTAAGATTAGGCTTTTTAGGCCATTCTATGGGCATTGAAACATTTAGTAGTCCTGCTGGTAAATTAATTAGGAAAGGTATAGATCCTGATAGGTTAAAACAGGGGCTCTTAGACTTTCAAACATATACTGATAAGTATGCTCCTAGAAGGTATAGAGGACAAATAAATTTAATTTGTGGCTTGCCCTTAGAAACTGAAGAATCTTGGTATAACACATTAGAATGGCTTAATAGTAATTGGTTAAGACAAAGTTCAAGTGCATGGATTTTAGAAATATCCGAAGCAGGAATTGATCTTAGTAATGATAGTACATTTACAAGAGATTTAAAACACGCCGGAATAAAACAAATGGAATCGAGTAGAGCTAATCCTGGATATGATGTTACTAGGAATGAAAAAGGACAAATTGTTTTCAAGAGTATTATAGGCGGCGGTGTAGGAACAACAAGGCTTGATAATATTGTTATTTGGGAACATAATGAAATGAATTGGTATAGAGCGCAAGAATTAGTAAAAGAATTTTATGATAAGAATAAAGGATTTAAAGGCAAACTTGCATGTAACCCTATACTTAGTGATAGATTATTTGTATACTATAAAACTACGGAATATGAAAGCATTTATGATAAATTAATAACAAAAATTGATACGGCAGATGAAATTTTTATCAATTTTGTAAATGATTATATTGAAAATAAATTAAACTGGAAAGAATAATGTTTTCTTATGATAAATTAAAAATTGTAGAATTAGAAATTACAAATAAATGTCAAGCTGCATGTCCGATGTGTCCACGGAATATTCATGGAGGAATAGAAAATAAAGAATTAAAATTGAATGATTGGTCTTTTAATGATTTTAAAGATATATTTACTAAAGATGTTGTAAATAAAATAGAAAATTTTACGTTTTGTGGTAATTTTGGAGATCCGTTGCTTAATACTGAATTACTAGAAATTTTAGAATATATAAAAGAAAATAATCCCAGTACTTATGTTCATATTCATACAAACGGTAGTTTAAGAAATATTACTTGGTGGAAAAATTTAATTTTATATTTACCTTATAATCATGATGTAACTTTCGCATTAGACGGCTTAGCTGATACAAATCATTTATATAGAGTAGATACTGATTTTAATAAAATAATAGAAAATGCAAAGGCTTTTATAGCCTCAGGAGGTAATGCAAATTGGCAATTTATACTTTTTAAACACAATCAACATCAAATTGAACAAGCAGAATTGTTGTCAAAAAAAATTGGTTTTAAAAAATTTGTTTTAAAAAACACAAGAAGATTTACTACTAATAAATTTCCAGTGCTAGACAGGAAAGGTAATATTTCTCATTATCTTGAACCTAATACTATTAATCCTATTCCTATTGTTACAAAAGATAATTTATTGTCTACAAAATTATTTTGGTCTACAATGCAAGAGTTGGATTGTTTTCCTATAAACACTAAAAGTATATTCATTGACGCTAATTTTACTGTTTTTCCGTGTTGCATATTAGCCAGCTGGGTATATACTAGTTTTGATGATAATATTTTTAAAAAATACAAAATTTATAACGAAAATACATCAGTAAATATTATAGGTCAAGAAATTAAAGACGAAGTGTTTGAATTAATAGAAAGTTTAGGAGGATTTGATTTAATAAATTGTAAAAAAATGTCTTTAAAAAGTATAATCTCGTCTGAGACTTGGCAAAAATTATGGCACAATAAATGGAATTCAACAGGTATTAAATCATGTAGTTTAATGTGCAATAAAAAAAGTCCTTTTATATCTTTAGAGGAACAAAAAGTAAAAAATGTTTAAATTTGCAGAATTAAAAAGTATACATATTGAAATTTCAAATAATTGCCAAGCATCTTGCCCTATGTGTCCACGGAATATTCATGGAGGATTACCTAATAATAATATTAAAATACAAAATTGGACATTATCTGAGTTTAAGAA
>Ga0181592_10000219_pt1 | contig 41677 bp, 35 predicted proteins | sample 071ome_20_FD_133755 | JGI IMG/M metagenome (GOLD analysis project Ga0181592, IMG submission 133755) | Coastal salt marsh microbial communities from the Groves Creek Marsh, Skidaway Island, Georgia - 071412BT metaG (megahit assembly) | ecosystem: Environmental > Aquatic > Marine > Intertidal...
GCCAGAGTAACCATTCTCTTCAATCACAATATTATCCGCACCGCTATTTACACTTGAACGTACTGCTGAATTTTCAACGTGTAATTTGCCCAACGGTGAAGTAGTCCCGATACCGACGTTGCCTGCTGAGGTGATTCGTAGTCTCTCTGCTCCACCTGTTTCATCGTAAAATAACCAGTTACTACCTTGAACAGAGGTGCTATAGTGCCTTGTACTATTCTGTAAGCTTAAACGGCCTATGGTTCCACCATATGCTCTTATAATTCCATTTGTTGACCCTTGTACATCTAGGTTATAAGACGGACTACTAGTACCAATACCAACGTTTCCGTTAGAGTTAACGGTCATTATTTTAGTATCGTTAGAAGAAGCTACCTGCAATACTCTTGTAGGAGACGATGTAGATCCTGCTCTGATTAGAAGACCTTGTCCGTCTGTGTTTGTATTGTATATTCTAGATATTAATCCAGTAGTATCTGACTCTACAGAAAATGGATATAAAGGACTACTAGTACCAATACCTACGTTGCCGCTGTATGCTATTCTAACTTTTTCACTACCATCAATTTCAAATCTATGACCACCAGCTGATGAATTTTGTGCATTGTAGCTAATTCCGCCTGCGCCTTTTTGTTTTAAATCGAAGAAATATGAAGAATCATAAGCTAATCTTAAACTTCGACTAGTTTCAGACGTACTAGATTCTACTTGAAGACCAACAACAGGACTAGTAGTCCCGATACCGACGTTGCCTTCTTGAGTAATTCGCAATTTCTCGGAAACAGTACCGTTGTTAGCTGTGTGGAATGACAAATCACCACCTTGTGCTAAATCTGTATTGGTTTCTACATCTGCTCTTATTCTCGCATAAACCGATTCGGTAGCATTAGCTGTGTTAAAGCTAAAGTCTAAAACAGACGCTGCTGCTGTAGAAGAGTTAGGTCTGTATAGATTTAATATGCTTGTAGTATCCTTTTCTATATCTAAAGCATAAGCTGGACTAGTAGTCCCGATACCGACATCGCCAGAGGAGTCGATAATTAATCGGGTTTGTCCACCAGTTCTAAAGCTATGGCTATCAACACTACCACCAACTCCACCAGGCACGCTGTTTGTCTGCCTTCCATAATAAGCATTTCCATTTGACCAATACAGTAGTTCGGTATACCCCGACCCTGTGTTACCTAGTATCGCATTACCGTTTTCTAACAATATACCGTTATCAGAACCACTGTTTAGGTGCAATTTTGCTTGTGGGGAGGCAGTCCCGATACCGACGTTGCCTGAAGACCCAAGCACAGTGACTCTATCTGAGCCACCAGCCTTCATAGAAATCTTGTTATCAGCTCCAGTACCGCTAATTGTAATCCCGTTCTTGTTCGTTACACCAGCACCAAGAACAAGGTCTTGTGCGTCGTAGTACATAGACATCGTGCCAGTGTCAACACCGTCATACGTTATCTGAACACCACCAGCACTTGAGGCCCAAGAGCCACCAAGCGAAGACCTGATTGAACCAGCTACATCTAGCTTGGCATTCGGTGAAGTAGTCCCGATACCAACGTTACCGCTGCTAGCAATCTTAAATAGAGTTCCTGCAGATGCTCCAATTCCAGGAGGAGAGTTTTGACTTGACGGAACAGTATACCCTGTATTTCTGTTGATTACAAATGCGTCATTATAGCTGTACGGGTTACCCCAAAACCACTCAACATCTGTAGACGCATCATACGCAAAAGTACCCATGCCTCTTGCATTTGTAGCGTGATTGCTTACAAGCTGTGTAGCCGCGTTTACGTAAGAAGAATTGCTGCCTTCAAGAGTTAGTATAGTATCACCGCTTTCAACATGAAGCTCTGTGTCTGGCGAGATAGTCCCGATACCGACGTTGCCTGATTGGTTTACAGTTACAAGGGTAGACCCATTAGATTGAATTCTAAAGGTTCCATCGTTGTTTGTAGATATATTTGGATAAATACTCTTATAATCTAATACACCGAATTCAAAGAATCCACTTCCTTGAGATAGTATTCTATTGCCATTTATTCTGTACCCGTTGGATGTTCCGAATGGAATATTAACATCTCCATTAACATCAAGCTTATAAACAGGACTAGTAGTCCCGATACCGACATTGCCATTCTCTTTGATGGTCATCTTAGCATCAGCCAAAGTAGCGTCGCTATTATTTTCAGTGTCGTTGTTCAGGAAATGGATGTCTCCAGTACCGTAGTTACCGACTCTCTGCAACACCATAGCTGCTTTTACAGCTCCGTTTGAAGCTACAAAACCAGACAATCCGATACCAGTAAAGCTGCTTACGTTTAGACCAGCTCCAGCGACAATAGGGAATGTATCGTTTGAGGTATCATAAGACGTCAGTTTGTAGCTCGGCGAAGTGGTCCCTATACCAACGTTGCCTGAGGAACTAATATGCATAACACTGGTGCCAAAGTTACCGGCAACCATAAAGTCAGTTTTAGTGCTAGACCTTATAGCTAAGCCGCCACCAGCCGCCGCGATGTCATGATTTTGGAGTCTTAAATGAGCTTCACCCCAGCCGCTAGATTCTAAAATTGCATCTGAACCTGGGTGACCGGCGCCGTCGTCTTCTTGTGTTACTTTAATTTGCGTTTTCACGCCGCTTCCACCAGCACCGTTAACATGGAGGATTGTGGACGGTGAAGTCGTACCAATACCAACTTTTCCTGTAGAATCTATAACAAGGCTATCAGTATTTTCCCATATATCAGAGTTGCTATCATATCGCAATACTTCGCCTTCTGTAGGAGTAGTTATTTCTACGTCGTGGATTTCATTTAAGTGGTATCCTAAATCATACGCTCTTATAGCAAGCGTACCGTTTGAGTTGTTCTTGAGAACAAATGCACATGGTATAACTTGATTAGGAGCATGCGGCTGGACTTTTGTAAGCTCACCAGCGTACGTTGGTGAAGCAAAAAGTATATCACCCTCAAGCCATGTCTCACCTATACTAGCGTCAAAACCACTACCAGTAGCATCAACTGGTTTTAATGTTCCTAAGGTTATAACGTAACCAAACTCACCCTGCAGTAAGTCTTGCTGCATTATACCTAAGAATCTTCTTTCGTCTATAGTGTTGTTAGCTATATACTTACTAACTTCAATAGCTTCAGAGTTACCTACCGCTCCAGACGCGTACACAGCGTTACCGGCCACGAGATCTTCCGCAGCTTTTACGTAATAATGAACTTTCTCTGCTGTTTCATCGCCGGAATTAGGATTGATACTAACCTTTCCATCGGCGTCGACGACTAATCCTAGAGTCTCGTTTGTAGTCTCTAGATTTTCAAAATAAACGTCATTTCTAAATCGCGATACAAAGTCCCATATGTGTTGACCAATCCATTTCATGCTTCGGTTTAGTACTTAAGTTTGTAAACCTGCTCTTGGATTTCTTCAAATGGAGTGTCAAGTCTAAAGCTTAAATCAGCTGCATATTGATAAGCAGGCCTACCGTTTCTGTAAATAACGACAACTGGTAGTGAGGCAATGCTCTTTTGCAGTACCTCTGGTTGGTCGGCCATCCAACCAAATCTATATTCGCATCCTTTTAGTTTTTCAAGATCCGTTCTCGTGTTGATGTCGTTCCACGAGGCATTGATTTGAACAACCACGATGTCGTTGTCAATCATCGTAAAAATCTGCGCTGCGGTCGTAATGGTTATCGCGGCTAAAATAGTAGTTATAAAATATCTCATCTTTTTACCTCAGTGCTAAGTTCATACAGTCTTTGCTCTATTAAGTCAAGCTTTTTACCGTTTTCCTCAACCTTGGTTTGCGTGTTCATGATAGTCTCACGAACAAGCTTGTCCTTAAGATCATATTCCGTGCGAGAAACCTCCGGTTCTGGAAGCTTTTTAGCAAGTTCAATCTCACCTTGCAGCGCAAACCACATCCCGACAACTGTCACAACAAAAGATATAATTATTGCGATTGTTTTTAAGTCAAGAGTGACTTGCGTGTTTTCGTCTACTTTCATATTTAGTCTTGCTTTTTTCGCAGTGGTACATAAGTGAAAGATCACACAAATAGCGTGATCTTTTAAGATTCCTTAGTCATGATAGTAGCATAGTCCAGACTCATTTTTAGTCTTGACCTTGCAACGTTTTCCGTCAGCTTTTATGTGAGAGCATTGCTTCTCTTCGTTGCCTTGCGGCACTCGCTCGTGAATAGTACAGAAAGATTTACCTTCAAGTGGTGTTTTGCCGCAACGCTCGCCATTGTCCTTGACGTGAGCGCATCTTAACTCTTCTTCTGGGACACCTCTATCTCTATCTTCCTCTAGGTCTCGCTCATTTTCTTCGACTTGCTCGGCGTTCTCTCTTTCTCTTTCTTGTCTACGCTCTTCTGCGCGTTCTTGTCTACGTTCTTCTGAAGCAGCTTCTCTTTCCTCTCTGACTTCTTGTCTGGCTTCTTGCAGCTCTGCATCTTCAACTCCAACATCCCACTTACTCCAGCCAAGTATTAACGCTGCTCTTTGCCAAGGCTCAAGACCTTCTTGCATAGCAACTTCTATGTTTGATGCCTTGTTCATTAATCTAGCTAAAGGTATATTAGCAGTGGCTTCGACAACATTACCAAATACGTTCCAAGCTGGGTTATTAGGGCTCCAGTTCATCTTGTCTATCATCTCTTCGTTGTACTCGTAAGTCTTAACAGCGTTCATGACCTTACGTAACTTGCTACCCATAGGTGGTGATAAGTTGATAACCTCCTGCGCAACCTTACTCCAGTCTTGCTTGCCGAAACCTTTTTCGTGTTCTTCAGCCCACTTGAGTATAACGTTTTTAAGAGTTGCTGCTGCTGCACCATATATACCAGTACCTCGCAACAGTGAATCAAGCACACCGTTGGCAACTCTATTAGCCTTGCGCTTTTCGTCCTCTTCATCGTCGTCATCACCAAACAACGCGAACATGAGACCAGACTGCAGTGCACCAAACAAAATGTTCTGCATAACGCCGTAGTAAACGACTCTAGATATATTAGACTTAAGATCGCCTCTGCCGTTTATAATATCAGACAAAGCTTTCTTTGTCAAACGTGTCATCTGCATAGGCGTATTCTGCCAAGCGAGAATCAAACGACCAAGTGTTCCGGCTTGCTGCTTAGAGATAAGGTCAGGTCTTGACGACTGCTGCGTTTCCTCAGCTATTTCTTGGAAGTCCTCAAAAGCTTTAGCTTCTGCCTCAGCTTTGCTCAAACCTTCTTTAAGGTATTTATTGACCCTGTTTCTATAGTAGGTAGAACCGCCAAGCGCTATAGCAAAGCTATCCGCGATTTGCGTAGGCGTAAAACCAATGTCGAGAAGCTTTGATATAACTGCCTCAACCTTGCCTCCACCACGTGCTGCAGCTTCAGAAAGTTCGGCAGCGCTGACGTCAATCTTCGTGCCGGCTCTTCTTTGCTTAAGCATGTCAGAGTTGTATAGCATCGCAAAATCAGCCCAAAACTGTTTTTGGTTAGCAAACGCCTTAGCCGCAGCAAATATATTGTTATCAGCGAAGTTTATAAAGTTTACAGTCGACAGTGTTTGAAGTAACGCAGATCTAGTGTTGAAGAACATGACCGTTCCAACAGAGCCGTTGATCCAGTTTAAGAAGCTATTGACCTCTCTATCGTTACCCTTAGGTCGGTTCGTACCGTTCTCCATGCGATAAAGAATATCCTCGAGAGCTTCACGGAATCTAGTTCCGTATATAGCTTCGATTTTATTCATGTTATTCTCTGAGAATATTAGGTCTTTATTGGCCTTCCATTCCGCCAAGAATGTTGCTCTCGCTCCTTTAGTTGCATCAACAAGATCTTGCCCAATGCTTCCCGCGGTCCAGTACTCACTTGGCTTTACATATCCTTCTTTTTGCCTAGATATATTAGAGAGCACCATAGCAAAGTTCACGAGGTCTTCGTCCATGTTCACCTTAGCAACCAGAGCTTTCACTTCAGACTCACTTATGCCTGGTATTTTAATGCCATTAGCCTGCCATAACCAAACCCTTATAGCGTGCTCGGTAGTGTAATTTCCAACACCAATAGGCTTCTTGAATCTTTTCACGACGTCACGCCCTGCTTTTTTAAGCATAGCGTAATCCTCAGACATTATCTGGCGGTATGTATTTAACTGCCTTATACCGGTAGAGAACGGATCAAGGAGTTTTTCCTTGAAGAACTTCATTTGCGCATCACCTTCCTTGCCTTTACCAAGGAAATTGTAAAGCAAACCTTTGAAGTCTTCAGCGGACGGAGGTACGAAGAATCTGAATCTTCCTTTGCTTCTACCTATTATTGAAGATTGCGCAGCGGATATTTGCTTAGCCGCTGGCATGCCTTTTACCTGCTCAAGTATGTTGCTAAAATCAGACTCTGCCGTCTTGCTAAACTTAATAAACGCCTGAACAGTCTTTCCTTTAATATCAAACTGGTCGAACACGGTTTGAACAGCCTTGACGTTAGAGAAAGCATCGTCAACAAAGTACATATCGTTGTAACCTTCATTAAACTTCTCTAACATCCACTCAGCCTTAGCCTCTCCACGACTATCACCAAGTCCAGTTATGTTCTCTAACGGAATATCTATGCCTTTAGATTTTAACCATTCGTGTATAGGCATTGCAGCCTCTTGCTGCCTTGCTGTAAGTATAAACACATCTTTAGCGCCAAACTGCCGTATACGCTCCCTCATCTTGTCCAAGAAAGGACCTTCTTTTCCGCCACGCACTTGTGCAAAATCAGAAAAGTCAAAGTCCCATCCTTCTTCAGCAAGAGCCGGTCCTTTCACCGGCCATTGATCAGAGCTAATTTTTATTGTCTGATCGCCTTTGGTTGCAGTAATAAAATTCTTGCCATGTATAATGAGGGTTTCATCAAAGTCAAAAGTCGACATCCCACGAGGAGTTACTTCAGCGGCTTTAGAAAATTTAAGAGCGACTTGATTTATTATGGCAGAGCCTTTTTCGTTAATTTTACCAGTCTGCAGCAAGTTGTTAGCGTCGACGAAATCTTGACCAATAATCTCTCCAGTCTTTATATTTCTTATAGCGACAACATTCTCGCCAAACATCAGTTTGTTATAGTACCGTCTCCAGTTTTCATCTCCAAGCTTAAATGGACCTTCCACGCTACCATCTCTAAGGCCATTAGCAATAAGAGCCTTATCCATTGTTTTCGGTATAATAGCAACTTCGTAATCGTCCCAGAAATCGCTTGGTAGTTTGCCGGCTTGAAGATAAGTGTCTATCATCTGATAAATCTTGGCGTTAGTAGGAACCATATGTTCATACTCCATTTCTTTACCAGCCTTTTTAATATCCATGTTTTCAACACCAACGGCTATGTAAGCTAGGTTAGCTGCTCTTTTCATCGGTGAGTTCATGTTTGAGCCAAACATTTTTGTCAGCATGGCTAAATCACCGTAGTCAAGGAAACCTTCTTTTATTCCATTAAGATAATATTCGGTCACAGCTTGGGTAGCTTCTCTAGCTTCTTTAGCTTGTTCAAGTCTACCGTCGTAGTCTTGGTCTTTAATGCCATTAGAAGATTTTTCAGCAAAGTTTTTTCTAGAGTCTTTAGCGACTTTGATTTCAGCCTCTGTTATACCTAACGTGCCGTAATAATCACTGGCAGACACAAACACTTGACCTCTGTTAGTCCCTACTTTACCCTTGCCTTCTATTACAACTCCATCTTTAACGGTAAATTTTCCATCCCCTATTTTTGCTGAAGAAGCATATTGACCCTTCAACATAACCATGAGTTGCACGGCTTTTTGTCTACCAAGTTTTTGCTCTAGTTCTTCAAACAATCCTCTAGCAGCGGATCTAGCTCTATTTATTCTTTCTTTATTGCCATACAGTGCCGATATAGATTTAAATCCATCTGGTAAAACATCTCCAAGAAGATCAGATATTCCTTTATCTAGAACGTCTTGTTCGGACATAAACTTAACGTAGTTCTGTACATCTATTTCTTTGGTGGCAAACTCTTGAGATTTGTCTTCTATAGCCTCATAGTCTTTTGCCCACTTAGCAATTTTGTTCGCCGTAGAAAGTATTTCTTTAGAAGATAACTCATCTCCATATATTTCTTTTAACTTAGCCTTGACAGCTCCAACGTTGTTCAACTTCAGACCGTTTCTGCTAGCCTCGAGCAATTCGTCTAGTTTAGAGAAATAAACGCTCAAGTTCTCGGAGTTGATAGATCTACTAAACGCCAAGGAAGCGGTTGCTGCCTTGCTGAACTTTATGCTCGGGTCTCTGTCAATGGCCTTGCTGACCATAGCTAAATCATTTTCAGCCATTTCAAGACCTTGTAACTCAAGTATACCTTTCCTTCTCTCTCTAACTTCTGGGCTTTGTATAACCTCAGCCGTGGCATCAAACGCTAGCTCAACGCCAATTTCCATGGCAAGTTTGTCTTTGCGAGTACCAAGCGTTGATCCACCTATTTTGTAGCCAAGGATATTATCCATGTCCTTGCCTCTAAAGAAGGCTAATACCTGCTCTGAAGTTGGTGTAGCTTTTTTAGTATGAAGTTGAGGTCCGGAAAGTCTGTTTGTGTCTTTAGGTAACTTACCTTCGCTGATTAATTGATCAACTTCAGTGGGTTTTGTTATACGTCTTGATTCCGTAAATATTCTTTTAGATGGTTCAAGATTACGCTCCATCTGAACAAGCGTTGATACTGGCAATGCTTCGAATATAGCTTCGAAATTGTCTACCAAAAAGAACTCAAAATTCTCTCTAGTGCCCATTAAATCTTGTATAGGCTTTTTCAGCTCTCTTCTAAAAGCTTTTTCAAGCTCTGATTTAAACTGCTTATTATCAGTGCTAGGAAGTTTTGTTCCAAAGGTTTTTATAACAGCATTTCTAACGGTTTGCATCATGGCCTCATCAAGACCAATGTCTCTACGTAGTTTAGAATATCTGTCTCTTGCCTCTTCTGTCTTTTGAGTTATGTCGCCTAGAGTTATCGAGTCGATGCGGTCCATGTCTGTGTCTGCATCGGCCTCAATTTGGATTAATGCTGCCCCGTCGCTAGTAGTTGCGTCAATATCAACAGCTCTAGATTCTTCTGTAACCTTGTATTCCCTGTTATAAACGTTACCAGCCTTATTAGCTATCTGAGAATTAATCCAACCAAATAAGCTGTCATTTATTTCTGGATTGAAGTTCTTGATATGGCTAGCGAGCTCAGCATATACTTTAGATATAAATTCTCTGGTGTCAGCTGGACTCATTGGCACTTTAAGCTTAGATGCTATGAGACGGTCAAGCATACCTTCATCTTGCATTGTCTGCAGGGCGAAGTTACCACCAACTTCTTTCCAAGTTTCATTCGTCCAGCCCATAGCACCGCCAAGGTCATTAACCATGTCTGTAACATCGGCCGCAGACGACTTCATCACGGTCTGGGCTATCTCACCTTTAGCTGATATGAGCTCGTTTATGTCAACTGTGGCTAATAATTCTTTACCTACCTTGACACCTTCCTGGGCTACTTTAGCTATTCCTTTGTTAAAGAATATGCTGTTTCTAGAAGCTTGGAAATCAGTTATAAAGTTAAATACATCTTCGGCATTGTTAAATTGAATATCCTTCAGTCCAGCCGACTGCATAACCCTACGCATTGCGTCACCAAGCTTTTGGTTACCTGTTCTTTTTATCTTAATATCACCTGTAGCTATAGCGTCTAAAAACAAAGTAAGCTTTTCTTCTGCTCGGACGGAAGAAGGAGAATCTTTATAAGCTTTTAACCTAGCCTTCATAGTGGCTCCTTCAACCTGGTCTAGATCCATTTTATCTAGATAATCGTCTACGGCTTTACCCATGGCGAGAGCAGCTCTAGGATTATCAGCTAGCGTTTTCTTAAGTACTGAGTGCATTAACTCGTGGTTAACGACGTTTATACCACCAGTTTCAGCAGAAAGCTCAGTATTTATGAAGATATTACCAGTAACGTCAGATACAAATCCTTGTGCCCCGCCGATATTGTCTAGTGAGTATGAATTAGTATCTTCTTTAGCTTTTTCTAATTGATTTATTTCTCTGCGCAACTTAGCGGCGTCTGCTCCCTCAGCGCTTTTAAGCTGCTCACTTTTTGTAGCTAACTGGTTTTCTATATACTCTAGTTCTGTCTTTTTAAAATCATCTACTTGTTGTTGTAGATTCTTATTATTTGCTCTAAAAAACTTGACTGGCTTTCCAGTAATTTTTTCTATATCTTTTTGAGCTTTAGTGGTAGATCTTTCTATTTGATCTAAGTTTTCCTGCTTGTTGGCCTTAGCTATAATCTGATCTTTAGCGGCCTTAAAGCTTTGCATACGATCAGAGTTCTTTTGCTGCAGCTCTCGTACTTGTTCTTGACTAAGAGACGGATCGGCGGCTATATCTTTATTTGACTGTCTAAGTCTAGCTAACTCAACATCTATATTGATGAGAGCACTTCTAGTCTCGGCGTCCATGTTTTGAACGCCATTCATGGTCTCATTGACCAGCGTTGTATGTCTAGCCACGAGACTTTCAATATCGGCCTCAATACCTTTTCTATTTTCCTCAGAAAGCTCTACCGTGTTCAGTATTCCAGTCTTACGCTGCAGTTCTTCGCTTATACTAGCAATCTCAGCGGATACGTCAGAGGATTGGAAAGCCTTAACTAAGTTTTTGCCTATAAGCGGAGACTTATATACAACACCACTCATGAACAAGCCACTAACAAAGCTTTCATCCATGCCTTGGAGCAAAGAAACATCTTTGCCCATAACAAACCTATCCGTTATATTATTACCAAGCTCAGCTAAACTTTCAGAAAAACCTTCTTCAATAGGGTCGTAAAAGTTGTTGTACAGTCCGCTTTTAGTGAAAAAATTTCTTTGTAAGAAATTCTTAAAGCCGCGCTGCATTGGCACGCTAGACGCCATCATGTCCTTGACGAACTTAGCTTGACCAAGAGTTACTTTCTCTGATAAACCTTCAAATGTACCAGACAATATGGCAGCCGAATACTGCTGAGCCTTAGTATACTTAAAGTTATGCATTGGGTGGTCTTCCGGAAGATTAGCGTATGCACGCATTTCTTCCTCTATATCATGAAACTTACCGCCCGCCGCAGATGCGCCCAATATAAATAAAGAAGCCCCGCCAGTACCAAACGTCACGGCAGTGTTAGCAGCTTGCGTTGTAACAAGATTACCGAACCATTCGCCAAAGTCTTCAGCGTTTTCAATATCACTAAATTCACTTGGCTTCTCCATGTTATTGCTAATGGAAGCATCCCAAGCCCACAATTGATCAACCAGTTCACTAGTTGGGTCTTCACCAGTGACGAGCTGTCCTATAGAACCGTATATATCTCCAGTTGCTACTTTACCTAGAGTACCTAAACCGAGTTCTATAGAAGATGCGTATGGCTTAAGCGAGTCAGGAAGCATCGGGACCATATCGCTAAATAAGTCAGCTGGTACGTCCTGAACCATTTCATAAGCTTGAACTAATCCAGCTCCAAGCTTCAATCCACCACTAGCAAGACCCATAGCCAAGTTAGCACTCCAGCCGTAATTACGACCCATAGCATCTAAATACTTATTAAGATCTTGTTCTTTACCGTTAAAACCCTCCATAGCGTCTTGAACCCTACCAAACGCCCTAAGATATGATTCGCGCTCTTTTTTAAGTTGATCTGGAGGTAATCCACCTCCGGCGAAATACTCATCAGTCAACTTCGTGAATTGAGACTTAAGCGCATCAAGCTCTTTGTTAGCAGCGTTATATGACTCTTGATCTTTGTACTGCACAGAAACTATCTTCTCCATACGTGCATTAAGATCTTCTAACTTGCTATTTAACAAATCAAGCGCGTCGTACTTAAGCATCAGGCCTTTCATGCCATTTACGAGCGCGTTTTGTCTTTTGATAAGCTTGGCTTTCTCTTCATCTAACTGGCTTATAGCGTTCATGGCCAGTTCTTCCTCTTGTTTTTGGGACTCGCTTCTAGTGGCACCGTGCCACGCAGCTCTATCCTCCATCTCTTCCTCGACGTTCTTGTCGAAATACTCGTCTTCGTATTTACCAGCGAGTTTCTCAACTTTAGTCCGCTGTATTGTTTCGTCATCGATGGTTTGTAACCAGTCGTAGTACTTATCAGTGATCCTACCGTCGTCGTCATACTGTCTAATACGCTGATCAGATGGTAATCCTTCATTATGAGCAGCCAGCAAGGAATCATATACTTCGTTACTTAACTTACCTTTTTCTTTAAAATTAGCATCTAATCTTTCTTTAGCTTCTTTATCTCGAGCTACGTTCTCTGGAGTAAGGCTAAAACCTCTTTCAAGAGTTTTCCACATGCTATCAAAGAAACCTTCTTCTTCTTCTTCACTTCTAACTTCTTTCTTTATAGCTTTAATATCTGTAGCGTTGCCACTATCTAAATATGCAACGCGTTCTTCAGCCCTGGCTTTTGCTTCGGCTCTCTGCTCTTCAGTAGCGTTATATTGTCTATGCTTCTCAAGAGCCGCAGTCACATAATCCAAAGAACCATCCTCCGAAGACAATGCCGTATCTTGCTCTATTTTTTCCGCCTCTGTCTTTGTTTTCGATGGTTGTTGCGCTGGTTTCGACTCCTCGGTCGCGCTCTCCGCTGAGCCATTTGTCTTTCCCAACAATTGTGCGTTTGGAAATTTTGCTAAAAAATCTTGCTCTCGGTCAGAAGATACTCTGTACTTCTTACCGTTTACTAAATACTCTTTTACCTCCATGTTACTGTTTCGTTAGTTACCCGTTGTTGTTGTTGTGGAATCCCAGTCGGTATTTACTGTTGGTTCTATTACTTCTCCTTCTCTAGAATCTTTAAATTGCTTTTTAAAGGAGTTTGTTATATAATGCGCTAAGTAGTCATCAAGTTTGTTGCTATTGATTAATTCTTTAGCTAACTTCTTGGCGTCATCTTCTGTTATGGTGTTGTCTTCAGGTGTTGGATCATCGATAGCTTGTATGCCAAACTCTTGATACGTCGCCTTTTGCAGGGCTTCTATAAGATCTTGATGAAAGCTATTGCCATTGCCACCACCTAATATAGGATTGTACGCTAGCGTTTTAGAATCATTATTTTTTATAATGGTATTTCTAACGTTAGTCATAACTTGGTTTTCGTTAAAAGAAGTTCTGCCATTGGCTCCGCTGTCAGCGTAACCAGCTTGCAGCTTGGCAATATACTCTATAGCTTCGACGGGCTTTTTGAACGGCCTAAGCATCGACTCTATTTGAGAGTTGTTGTAGAATTTATCACCTACTTTCAACTTGTATTGATTATCTCTAGTGTCGAGCTCTAAGTTAGCATCTTGAGCTATTAGTGCATCTCTAAGCGCTTTAGCATCTTCATTTCCTTCTAAATCGAACATCTCTTCGGAGATCATACCACCATCAGCACTTATGGCATAAGCTTCTCGCTGGTCAACAAAGCCCTCGTAACTTTGCGCTTGCTTTTCAAGTTTACGCAACTCTATAGCCCTAGTTGATTTATCCCCGTTTATAAAGTTTTCTCTAGCTTCGCCCATCAACCGGTCGTACGTTACTTTAAATGCTTCATCGCTTAAGTGGCCTTGATTGTCCATTAAAACAGAAACAGCTTCATCGTACTGTTTTGCTTCTTCTTGTTTTTTTAACTCTTCTTTTTCGCGCTTTTCCTGTATAGCTCCAGAAACTTCAATGCTGGAAGATACTAATTCATCAGTGATTTTACTTACTCCTTTAGCTTTTGTAAGCAAACCACTGACTTCAGCTTGCGCTGCTCTACCAGCTCCAGAAATAAGTGTTGTGTCTACTGCCATGTTTTTTATTTTTAACCTTGACTGTTTATATAAGAACTACCAACACTAGCAACGTTGCTACCTATGCCTGAAATAGCATCTATTTGAGCTTGTTGCGCGGCGGTCTCGGCTTGAGCGTATGCCGCGTAGGTATTTTGACTCATACCTAATAACGTGCCCACTTGATCTCGTTCTAAATTTCTAGATATAAGTTCACCTTGTCTTTCGGCAGTCTGTAATCTAGCGGCCTCTTGTGCCGCCATGCGTTGATTCGCAGCTTCTTGCTGACCTATAGTCGCTGAAGCTCTTTGGCTAGCTATATCCCCTTGCTGAGCTAATTGTTGCGCTAATGCAGCTATGCCACTTCCACCCGCTGCCCCTCTAAGGGAATCAAGTATGTTGGCTTGTGACTGTTGAAACTGCTGCGCTTGGAATTGTGCTTGTTGCTGGTTAACAGTCAAGTCTTCGAACTTGTTTTCTTGGTTAAGGAAAGGATTAGACGTGTCAAGTGAAGCATATTGTGCTTTTAATTGATCCATCCTAACTTTTTCGTCTTGTGCTTTTGCCGCGGCTTCTTTTTTGGCCTTTCCAGCCATGATAGCTGAAGTTGTGCCTCCAGCTACCGCTAAGGTAGCCCCTGCTATTGCTATTCCTGCTAGTACAAATGACATTTATTTATTTTTAATATAGTTTTCATATTCTTCGTAGCTTATAGCCACCGTATTTCTTTCTATTTTGTCGACGTCCTGCGTATTAGTCGGATTTTGATGTATATTATACCACACAGAATCCTCGTTAGCCAGCAAAACTCTTTTTATACCTGGTGTAGATATGATAATACACGGCGCTATGTAATCGACAACTTCCTCTTCATTAGCTACAGTAACATGTCCTTCTGTCAAAAAGCACATATGCAAATGCTTGTGTATAGCTCCTACAACCGCGACACCTTCCTTCATAGTCATCTTACGTATATATACGCCATCCATAAAGTAATGTTCTATCGGTATAAGTTCACTGTCGTTTACTATTGGTTTGTCTTTGGTTCCGGCTACGATGTTTACACCGTCAGCCACGGATTTTAAATTAGCTTCTAGATCAAGCACTTGCTCTCTGAATCTAATTGCTATCTCATTATTATTCATTAAATTATATTGCTTAGCTAAATAATCACATTTTAGCCACCTTATTTACTGCTTTCAAACATCTCGGATGCCACGCTAAATATCTCCGCGTGGTTAGTATCGTTATTAGAAAACTTAGCCTCAGCGTAATAACCAAGCACCGAGTTAGCATTAACCTTGTTAGTTTTGCTAAACATTATAAAGTCGCTTGTGGATGGCGGTTCTGTAGAAGACTCTATAGTACATGTAACGTAAGTGTATTCACTTCCGTCAAGTATCTTTTTTACTGGACCTATTTCCACTATATTACTAGAACTTGTAGTAAACCCACCAGACGTAGATACTGGTACGTAATACACAATATCGCCAATCTGAAGAGAGGCGTTGATATTCGTGTTCGGAAACTTTATTGAAATATCTGGCATGTTATGCAGTATAAGTTACTAAGTTATCTAAGTCTAAATCAAATGTAACGTCGCTAGTGCCCCATTGATAGAACACCACTGTGTACTTGACTGTGAATGTGTTGGCTGGCGAGTTGATTGTCGTTGTAGCGTCTTCTATGCTTATGACATTACCACCAGCTCCTTGCGTACCAACAGCTGGCGACCAGTCATTAGCAAACACAGGATCTTTTATTTTAGTGAACGTACCGCTAGGCTTGCTAAAAGTAACCTCCACAGGTACTCTTCTACCGAAGTAAGTGGGTGTTACATTTTCAAAGTATGCTAATGCAGGCGCGGTATAGTCAGCTGCGTTAGCATGATAAGATGGTGTCAAAGAGTCTATGGTCAAGCTATTTGAACTCGTGTGTGTAAACGATATTCCAATATCTCCATATTGCTCTATAAGATTAGAGCTATTAACATTAGACCCAAGTGTCGTTGATCCACTGCCTGATATTGTCAAGTCGTATGTTTCACCGCTGCCGGCTGGGAATTTAACGTCGAAAGAATGTTTAGAATACCTGTATGGAAGACCTCGCTCTGTATCTACGGTTTTATTAGTCAATGGAGCAAAATCAGGTATCGTAGTATTTAATGCAACATTTTTTATGTCTAAGTTAAACGTGGCGTCAGATCTACCGTAAACCGTTATCGTCCTAATTTCACCTTTACCAGTTATCACTCCGCTTCCGTAATCAACACTGATTATAGTGTTTGGCAATACTTGTATAGGACTTGCCGCGCTGTATATATCTAAAACTAACACGTCACCAGGAGTATACGTTCTATTGCCAGTAAACACTAAATCAAATGTTTGTGAAGTTAAATTACCATCTGAATCCATGGTCGACGCGACTTGGTTTAACTCAAATAGCAAGTCCGCGTTTAAATGAGTTGGACACCTATTAAAATCTAAATAAGCGGCTTCAGTTATTTTATGAGAAGCATTAGCAGAAACAACTATTCTAGCTATTGCTATAGAAGTTCCAGAAACTATACCAGTCTTAGTCACCACTCCATTGCCGTCTACAGAACTTCCGTTTAAAGACGTAATACTGACAGTGGTGTTTGAGTCGACTGTATCTAAATCGACAACGACGTCTACGGTCGCAGAGTCTGCACCGTCAACATCATCAGTGCTTCCATCGTCAAAACCATCCTGCCATAATACGGCGCTGCCGTTAATATCAACTGATATTATCACATCAGCCGAAGATATAGCAACAGAGTTATTAAGAGTGACTGATGCTTGCACTGTATTACCTAAAACACCAGGGCTTGTAGTGTTTGAAAACACAACGTTGTCAACATTCGGGTTTGACCCATAACTAGCGGTAAAATCACTAGCTGAAACAACATAACCTGGGTTCGGCGTTATAGTTAAAACGACAGGACTAGTTATAGTCCCGCCGCCAACGCTATCGCCATCCTCTTCTATACTGGTATATGTAGAAATAGTATATGACATATTATTCTCCTTGTACTGTTAATGTATACTCTCTAATAAAGCCACTGTAAGCTTCATCAGCGCCGCTATCGTCGCTAAATATTCCGTACGCAAACCCTAACCCTTGTACGCTAAACTCGTTTGTATCTAAATTACTAAGTGTAGTTGCTTGACCTGTTATGTTATTAAACCACTTACCTTCCTTCTCTATAAACTCACTAACCTCACCACTCTCGAGGTTTGTATTTACATACTCACACCACCATCCAGCTTTATCTGACAAATTGTAGTACTGGCCATCATTTGCTACGACGTTGTTTCCAGCGGCATCTGTAACCGTCTGTTGGGTTAATTGTCTTATTCTTGCTTGAGTGCCTTCGTAGTTTAACGTTTGGAATGATTTTACAGAACCTGGAATATCATTGAGTAACACTGTTACAGAAGAATCATACTGCGTCCCGTAAAAGTTGTTCCTACTTGCGTTCTCGGCATAGTGCTTATATAACTTGGCTGGGTTAGCCGCGTCCATTTGTGAGCTAGCCGTAAAAAACATGCCATCTACAGTGGCGCCGGCATCAGCAACCCAAGACTTAAAAGATACCCAACCTTTACCAACTTCGTTAAACGTGACCGTCTTGTCCGTCTTGCCCTGTCCAGGATAATAATGTATAGAAACATTATATTCTCCGTTTACGTTATCCCACGTTCCCACGAGGTTGTAAGAGTCTTTTAAATTATCTCTAAACCAATCTCGCATACCAACATTCGATATAGGCGTAATACCATCTCTAGACAGTCTTAAAACAGCTCCTCTGGCGCGATCTGTGAAGTACATACGGAACTCGTCTTTGACCAAAGATTCTGGGTTGTTAGAAATCCCATAATCACCACCAAATGGAACTGCTTGACCAAGCACTCTATCAGTAGCCACAATGTTAGTGTTGCCGTCTGCGTTAAACAAAGCGTCTTTGTTAGAAAGAACCTTTAGTACACGATCTTCAGTAAATACAACAACATCAGTATCTCTAGTCTTAAGAGCTTGAATAGAGCCATATGTTGGATTTAAATCTTTAGTTATTTTTTCAGCTTGGTTGAACTCATTAAGTTCGTTTATACCAGAACTCGAGTTATATATACCAGAATATATGAGACCGTGCTTTCTACGTTCTTCACCGTAATCAGTGAACGTAGTTGACACTGTAACGCCGTTGTCAATTTGCTTAGCATTGAAATCATCTCTTATTCTATCAGATTCTATACCATTTCCGAAGCTGTAACAGTTGTGCCAAGAAAGCTCGACAGTATCTTTATACACATCTTTATAAATCTCATAGTAACCAGTCGGTCTAACAAACCTGACGTCTGAAGATATATTAGACGTAAGTGTTTCAGTTATTGTCACCACATTACCGGCTATGCTTTCTATTTTAGCACCAACTGGAATACTAGTGTTGTATACCTGATCGCCAACTTGTAACGAACTACTATCACTAACATTTATAGTGTCACTACCAGTTGTACCTTGCGCGGGGAGGGTGTAAGAAACTGCATTATTAAGAATCGCATTTGACAGCGCCATATTTTTAGCCACTCTTGCGTGGACCTTCATTCCTGATGGGTGCTCAAACACTACCTCATCTTCTTCAAAAAGATCTTTGAATGCAGTAGTATTATCCACGTCATTTTGAACCAAACGGAATCCTTCTTGGTGTGTTGATTTAACAACGCCGGTTGTAAGCAAGTTTATGGAACTATTATTCCTAACTATGCTCGTTATTCTAGATTCTTTAGGCAAGAAAGCATCTATAGTATCCTCCGTGATGCGCATTGGAAGAGATTCCGATGCTTCGTAGTACAAGTCAAGATCAACGTTTTCTTTTGGTTCAGTCTCAAATACGCCAGCGAAAGCTGGATCAACGTGCCTATCTTCAGTCCGCACGTATCTTTTGACGGTCTCTATCATTATGGTATTTCTACCATTATGCATGACGTGGCCCCGTGGATCGAATACAGCAGTATTGATACCTTCGTTCGTCGCGTTGCCTTGGCTATCTATTTTTCTGAACTTAAAGTATATGCTTTGCCTCAAACACGTGGCGTGGTCGCCTTGGCATGAGTTGTTACAAAGATCATTTTTAGCATGATTCTTGTGGTTTATACCTTGTTTTATCCCACCTATAATTTTATAAACGATTTGATTAGGATCGTTTCTAAATCTAAACAACGTCCCTACAGTGCTGAATTTAGCTTTAAACGTAGAGAACTCTCCCCATCCAGCGCTATTTTTACTTATATATAAAGCACCGTATGTGCCGTTTGCTGCGCCTCCAACGCTTAAACCGCCCTCGCCGTTAGTCGTGTGGTCACCTGTCAACGTCGAACCTGCATCGGTTGCTCTATATCTAATAAACGCTTTATCAATGAATATCTTAGCCCCGCTAGAGTTGTGTCCTTCCCAAAAGTCTTTAGATTTACCTACGTTATTCGAGCCTGTGGCGCCAGTATCGTTATTACATCTATCAAAACTTCCTGCGACTTCACCAGTGTCCCAGTCACTAATATAGTGTATACCGAAATTATACAACCCGTTTGTCCCAGAGTTAGGACCTTCGTCAGCCGGGTTGTTATCAACTGTTGAGTCCATATATCCTATGGGCCAAGCATCTTCAACGCCATAATATATTGAAGAGTCGTTTTCTACAGATAAAACTTTTGAAACTAACGTGTCATCTTTCTCTAGTTTAACAAAGAACTTTCCGTCAAACTCTGGCTTGTTTTCAACAATGTTATCTTTTATTTCAAAGTAATAATATATTTGAACGTTTTGAACGTTAACGTTATACTGTGATGCGTAAGCTTGACGTAAAGCGGCTTGCGCGCCAAACGGTTTCTGTATTGTCATTTTGCCACTAGAAGCCGCGACGCCTAAATATTCTGCGACTGGTGGCATGAATTTTGTTATTTTAACCCAACTAGTTTTAACCGTGTTACCTTCGTTAAGCGCGTCAGACGAACTGTCTCCAACTAATCTCACATATGGGGTTCCTTTAAAGTCTATTTCCCTTGAAAAACCCTCCCATTGCGCGAGCGCTAAATCGAACGTAATTGAAGACTGTAAGTTAGGATCAGTGTAATTATTATCAGCGTTATTATCGTTAGTATAATCAGTATTAACCTTGAACCTGCCCATCACGCGCTCATCTATTTTAATGTCGTCGGGCGCGTCATTTTCTATAGAAAGTATTTTGTATCTTGCTTTTTCAACAACGGCCTTGTTGTCACCATGCTCGTTTTTAAGCAATAAATATGTTTCCTCATCGACCTTGTTTCTGTCAGCTGAGTTGAACGAGATCCATACATTACCGTCTTCAGCGTTATACCATCTGCTCATCACAAGATTGTAGTATTCAGCGGAAGTTTCTTTAACGTAATACTTAAAATGAGTGGCCCAGGCAGGTGGTACTGAACTGTATGCATTAGAAGACCATACTTGACTTAAAGCGAAAGAATTAGCGTTGCTAGCCTCTGATTTCGGTATGTATAAATCCGAATTTGTCGTGCTAATTGTGCCGGTTCTACTAGTAATCCTGTGAGCACCAATCGCTATTACGGGAGTTTCTCTACCGTATGCGTCACTAAACACGATGCCGAATCTATACGTACGCATTGACTTCGCGGATTTAACAGGTGTTATAACACCTTCTGCATCCGAACTAATTATGTTGCTAACTAAGCTTTGGTTGAGGCCGATCTGCTTATTAATATCATAACCCTGTAAGTAATTGCCGTATAAAAGTCTATTTCCAGTCACCTCTTGAGCTAGAGCAGCTCTAGGGACATTATCCCACGCTCTTAAAATTTGATTAGACGGAACAGCCTTATGTATTAAGTCAGATGTTATAGAGACTTCGCCAACAGAAGTAATAGACCCCGCGGCATTTTGTATCCCGTCCCACTCGTCATCTTTGCCTCTTGTTATTGTCTTAATAACGTATACTACAGGCGAACCAGATGATTTATAAAGTATATCTACAGCTTTAATATCATAAGGCCGTTGACTTAAAGGCTGCATCCACCCTTTTATGGTCAATTGCTTAAGACTATTCACCATGCCAAGATTATAACCTTTGGCTGATGAATAATCGAATGGACTAGGTAAAAAAGCTATTTCCGTCCAAGGCGAAAACGAAGAATATTCATTATCTTCATATTTATACCTATATGCAAATCTAGGTAAGTCAAACTCAAACAAAGGTTCAGATTCCTGCAGAGATATTGTCCACTCATTTTCGGCAGCCGCAAGATTATCCGGCATAGATATTACGCGGCAAGCAATTTCAGAGTTTGATTTAGATTCTACGATAGCCTTTAATCTCTTAGGGACATCTACTTCTAATGGATTGTCGCAGTCAAGATATACTATATCGCTTTTGTATATAGAAACGCTTGGCGAACCTAAATTAATAACAATAATATCGCCTTCGCTCTTGCCAGTTAAATTACCAGTTGAAGGTTCTATAAAATTGGAGTCTTGCAAGGGCACTTCAGTATCCCCGTGACGGCTGGTACTTGACATTTCCAGTACTGGAGCGTTTAGCGGAGCTTTGCGTATAACGGTTATATGATCACGTCTCAACCAATCACGGTCTTCACTAACGTTATAAAACTCGCTAAAATTCTTTAGTTCTCCATTTGAAAAATTTTTCAACTGAAGTTTGGTGTGAGATGAAAAGCTCTCCGTCCCTTCTTCACACCTTTTTATATTTATTTTTTTAGGCTCGTGCTTGTTGTCAGTCCAAAATATAAAATCCTCAAGTATGTTAATACCAGTTATAAGTGTATCAGTTCTAAACTCTAAAACTTGCTCCGCTATAAACATCGCGACAGTGCACGTGGTAAGATCAGCATCTTGCCATTTGTTAAGTCTAATGTTGTTAGCGACAGTGTTTACGGACTCTATCACTGTTTTAGGCTCGAGCAAAGAAGCACCTGATGAAGTAAACAATCTTACTTCCATGCCCTTTCTATACTTGCTTGCGTCATCCACTGATATTGTAACAAAAGGACCGTTTTCGGTAAGACCACCTGACTTAGCATCAGCTGCAGTCCCCACTATCGCGTGTATATCAGTTACGATAGGATCAGTTGTGCCATTTGAGTTCTGTCTTACTATCAGATCTTTATATACTATCTCACCATCAATCGCTGAAGGATTAGTCGTAATAGGCGGAGATGATATAAAGAAATAAATGCAGTTAGCCTGCTCGTCGGGTATGCTAGCAACCACTCTGCTGCTAGTGCCGGTTTCGTTAGTCATGTAGCCTCCGTCGAACACTAAGGAATTGCCAAGCACGTTTTGAACAGTACCAGCGTTTCCTCCATCAGAGGTTTTTACTTGTATATTGTAAGCGTCTCTATACTCGCCGTTTGGAACAAGTCTTTCATCAAAGTCCTTGTTCATCTTACCAGCAAGAAAAGTATGTTTAATTTCTGGCATGCGATATTATTTTATTGGCTTGCTTTGACCTTTAAGAACCTGAGCGAACTCCTCTATCTTAATATTAGACAATCTTATCTTGGCTTTTCTAGCAGCCGCGAAGCGTTCTTTCTTGAATCTTTGAACCACGTATTCTGGCATATTGCTTCTAGCCGATATAATACCATACGCGATCCACTTGTATACCGCTTCTTCCGCAAACTTGTGTACCACCATCTCCGAATCAGTACCCAAACCGTCACTTATGTAGTGAAGCACAACTTTAACGCCAGCTAAATTAGATCCAAAGTGAATATAGCCAGTAGACTGATCTATATAGAAGCTACCGTTGTTTTGAGCGTGCTGTGGGTCTAAGCCGTAACGTCTACCGGTAGCGTCGTAAAACAACTCGTCAGTTTCAAAATCATCTGTTGTTGCCGCAACAAAATCAGTGGATTTAAATCTAGACCACGCCGTAGATTCGCTATTTAAGTCAAGAGCGCTATTAGTACCATTTGAGCCTGCTACTACGGTAGTAATCGTAAACGCGCTTACGGTGGTGTTTTCGTAAAAACTACTACCACCAATTTGGTTGTACGTTATGGTAACCGTAGGTCCTTCGCTAACAGCGGTATGATATTTACTTTGTTTATTTATAGCGGCTTTTACTGAAGCGGCGATAGTTGATGCCGTATCGTTATTAGCTATGTCAAAAAGTATTCTTTGAGAGCTATCCGAGTCATACCCAGTCAACGAGTCAGCATCTTTATTGGCTTCAACATATAAAGTTTCAAAAGCGCCAGTGGCTTCATTTAGGAATCTAAGCGAAAATTTATAACCGTCCTCGAAAGCGGCCTCGTTACCTACAACCACATTAACTACTCTATTAACGCCTTTATCAGCTATTTCGTACACACCGTTAGCGTCTTGCTTTATAGACGTGGGGTTAGACGTCTTTCCGGTAGGATACAACGTCCTCTCGATACCGTCATCTCCAACCCTAGTCAACTTAGTGTAGTTAACATAGTCTTGAGGCAATATCATTTTAAGCGTGTTAGGGACGGTTATTTCCTGCGCTTTAAATGACTTAAACGTATCATAAGAAAACTCTTGTATTGCACGCATGGCGTGATATTGCACGTCGTTTCTATTAACCTTAGTCAATAGTTTGCTTTCGCCGACGTACTGGACCATAAACCCAGTTATAATATCTCTTAAAGATACAAACTGATAGTTGCCGTAGTTACCAGAATTACCTGAATCGTAATACTGCTGCTCGTTTTGCGTTAAAAGTCCCATTAGTTATTATCTTCTACGGATTGTCTTTGTTGAACTTGAGACATGGTCTGGGCTAATCCTATCTTATTGAGAGTTATACCAGCCATTTCTGCTATCTTGCTAACTAATACTTCTTCTTCTGACCAATGAAGATCAAAATCTGACGAAACGTTTTGGTTGTATAATGCTTTTCCATTAACAACTACGTATGCCCAATTTGGATCAGTTGGTTTGTTGTAGAACTCATAAGAAAAAGCGGTTCCACCAGCTATCTGAGGCCAAGTTTTAACAGTATTAGCGTTTACTCTAGTATATATAGGTCTATCGGCTGTCGGTCTAGAAAGCGGATTTGAAACCAATAAGTTAAACTCAGCGGCATCAACTTCTTCAAACTCTACTCTATAACCACTACCCGTAGGGTACGAATAATGTATTGTTGAAAGTTTTATATCTGACTGCAAAGTCATAAGGCCTGATGCAGAGAACGTGCTACTTAAAGAGCTTCTATGCACATTAAGTTTCTCCGAGATCATATCCAGCTCATCGGAGTAGTTGCTATCATTTTTAGCTTTATGATAAGCCGTCTTAATGTCGTTAAAATAGTTATTGAATATTTCGAGCTGAGCTCTACTTGCTAACCTATTGAACTCTTGAGGTGTGATGTAACCTCTCTGTTCTTTATTGGCTAATACCAAAACCTTCTGGTATACGTCGTCTACGTTTACTGCCATGTCAATATTTTTTATAAGGAAACTGCTTATTCAGCCAATTCTTTCTTTTATCGCACCCGCAGTCGTCATAACCCATGGCTTCAGCAGCTAATTCAGCGAGCTGTTTAATGCCTGTGGCTTTAGTTATTTTTTCGACTGTATCTCCTAATCCTTTTGACTTCATTCGCTTTTATTTACTTTTATATAGTTACACGTAATGCCCTCGGGTTAGCACAAAAAAAAATAACCGCCTGGTGTAGACGGTTATTATTTTATGCAGACTTTTAACTTGTTATTGCCGCTGCTCTATTTTAGTTACATCTTCTTCGTTAAGCTTTTTAAGTTTTTTGTAGAAATCATTATAATCGTGCTTAAGCCTGTTCAACAGTCTTTTTTCAACTACGTGACCTCTCTTGCTTCCCGAAATAAGATGAGTGTAGCCAAGTTCATTTGATCTTTCAGCTGTTACCCATTCAAGGTTATCATCTCCAGCCACAAATTTTATATCAAATTTGTAATGCTTTAAAAAATAGTATAAATGAAACTGCTCGAAAATAAGTGACGAAAGCTTAAACGCATCTGGCTCTAAAACCGTGTTGTCAAAGTAATTTATATACTCATGGGCGTGTTCCGCCCATTCTTCTATAAATGACAAATCATTAAACCCCATTATGCCACAATTCACTGCTGCTACTTTACCATAGTCCACGAACGGTTTGGCCTTTTTAAAATTTTTTCCAGCATTCTTAGCCATACCCTCGTAAAACTGAAACGTAAAACCGTCTGTTTCAACATTTTGGAAGCAAGCTTGCGCTTTAAGAATGTACTCAGGTATTCTTTTAAACCAAAATACGTCATTGTCTACATGTATAAATGGCTCGGTCTGTTTTCTACAAGCCTCAATCTTGCCAATAGCCCAGTGATGACTATCTATATAGTTAATTTCATCCATAGTTACCACAACGGACTTGAATGGTATACCATACTTATTAATGATAAGCTCTTCTCCGGCTTTGTCGGTTACAAGCTCCGTGTTCTTAATCCATTTGCCGTTCTGTCTTAAAGAAAGATATAGTGACGCCATAAACATAGCTTCACTGTTAAACCCCACGTGCGTTCCTTCGGCAGGTTTGCTCCAGTGGCTATAAACAAGTTTATTTATCATGCTTTAGGTTGTCATACCCGATAATGAATGTTATATAATCTCCTGTGTCGTTGTCATAAGCGTTCATCCCAAGATTGTACTGATAATATTCTTTATTTGGGGTATGTCTATTCATCCACCAGTTGGCAACTCTATCGAGCATTATTTTAAGAGTTGGTATCATTTTATGATATGTTTGGGTTTATTGGGGATGGGATTCTATTTTCATCTTGCATGTACCAGCCTTGTATACCCTTTACAGTATCAACTGCAGCTGCAAGTTGTTCTTCGGTGTCAAAAACTTCTAAGTGCTCTTGACCTGTTTGGACCTGAGATCCTAATGCTAGGTATGAGTATGTCAAGGTATCAGCTGTAGTGTAGCATAAAAAGAACTTAGGCTCTGTTTCAGCTTTGTAAGTTTGGAATGTTCCGTCCATTTTTAATGTTTTAATTTAAGATCCTAAGCCACTGTCGGTTATAGTCCAACCGTAAGTGCCTGTTAATGTATTTCTCGCAGATTGTGCGGAAGAGTTGTATCTAATACCAGAAGCGCCTAGGGGAACATTTGATTGGATGTTTGGTGCTTGTGCTGCCCAACCTATTAAGGTATTAGAATAGTTAGTCGTTGACATGCCTGAACCACTAAACATATTGCTCATATAGGTTACACTACCAATGTTCCACGTTGAAAGATCTTGATTGAATGCAGATGCCTGAAAAAACATAAGAGACATATTAGTTACGTTACTTACATTCCAAGTTGAAATATCTTGATTGAATGCACGTGCATCATGAAACATACTAGACATAAAAGATACGTTACTAACGTTCCACCCTGAAACATTACCATTGAATGCATGAGCATGCCTAAACATAACGCCCATATTTTCTACATTACTAACGTTCCAAGTTGAAAGATTTTGATTAAATGCATATGCCTCATAGAACATATAACCCATATCAGTTACATTACTAACATCCCATCCAGATATGTCTTGGTTAAAATATGATGCACCCCGTAACGCGTTGCGCATACTAACAATCCCAGACACATCCCATTGATCAAGAGGCTGATTAAATGAAGTGTTAGAAAATGGTGAGTCAAAATAATTATACGACGAGGCGTCAAACGAGTTTAACGGTTCATTAAAGTCTTGTCTTAAACCAGTATATCCAGCCCAATCCGCAAGAGTCTGGTAATAAATAGTATTTATATTAAACCCACCTTGAAGCACATCGCCCCCGCCCCCATAGTAATAGTACTCATAAGACGCGGCTAATGAGGATTTGCCAGGCGCCGACGAGCGCTCCACAATTATGCTAATTGGATCGCTCGCCTTGCCTATAATTGTTCCTAGTCCTAGCATTATTAAAAAATCACGCTATGTAAGCAAGCGCAGTTCCTGACGTTAAAGTAACACTTGTAAATGGCCCATAGATTGCCATTCCAGCCGGGATAGTTATACCGGTAAGAGCATCACCCTTTTTGACGGTAACAGTAACCGCGGTGTCTACTAAAGCCTGAATCGCCACAAATTCGCCGGTCGCGCTGTCTGTTCCAGTTAAATATTTAAAGCCATGTTGCCCTAATACCGCTAAATGGAATCCAGCAGGAGATTGTAAATTACTACGCATTATTTTTTATTTATTCTTTTAATCTTTTTTCAATAGACGTTAAAACCTCCATGCCCTCATCTGTTTTAAACCAAGCGGCTAAAGCTGAGTAAGGATGCTCATCGAAAGGCACAGTCATAAGCTTTCTATTTGTAGAGCCCCATGAGAAGGTTCTATTATCTCTAGATAAAGTAATCACGCCTTTTTCAGTTGCTTTTACGCCTATATTTCTAAGGTGAACGTTATCGTCGTTCATGAGTTCTATAAACAAAAGAGGGTTTCTTTTTGCAAATATGAACAAGTCTCTCTTAAGCTCTTTAGAAGACATACGATCAACTTGCGAACCTATTTCAACGCGCATGATAGCTTCAGCTTGTTCCACGTCCATAGATGCAGCTGCATTTAATGCTTCGAGTTCTAATTCTATATTAATAACCTCGTCAGCTGCGACCTTAACATCATCTCTTTCAAAGTATACAGTACCCTTATATGGATGGTATATACTGAGTAATTTTTGAAGTGTCTGCAAGTTTTTAGGCACCATTAAAACGCCGTTTCTAAACACAACGTGCTCAAGCGTTTTAGGTCCATTCATCTCGTCAACAAAAACGGTTTTTTGATTTCTAGTGTAAAGCAACTCTCTTTCGTAACCTTTGTCTTCATCAAAGTAATAAATGTCTCTACACTTAAGTTTAAAAGACAAAGGCGATAGATCATTTGCTAAATAGTAAAATCTATCTTTAATTTCCCAAGAAGGCTTTTGAGCTTCACGCGATACTCGATAATCAACCGGCTTGCTAACTTGCTCTACTTCTTGTTTAACTAAATTATCCTGATTTTCCGTAGAATTTTTAGTTGTAGTGGTTTTTCTTTGTGCCATAATAAAATAAAATTAAAAAAATAAAATAAAGGGGAGACGAATCTCCCCTTTACGTAACAATAATTACTTCTGCAACAACATAAAGTTATTTGCACCCTGCACGACCAAGCAACGCTCAGTCAAGAAATGCATTTCCATAGCGTCGAGGTCAGACGTAGATGCTCCCACAGAGCCAGTGGTCCAAGTCTTAAAGCGACGATCATCCATCTGGGAAGCTCTGTAACGAACGTGCAAGAATGGACGACGCAAATTGCGACCGAGGCTTTGGTCATACACAGAGGAAGTTCCAGCAGGAACCATAACTCCGCTTATAGGGCCATCAGCGCCACCATTTGCCGCGGTGACGTCAAGAATTCCGCCGCGAGTAGATTTGTCGTTCAAGTATTTCCAGTCGGACTTGTAGAAATCGTAAGAACCTCTACGGAAACCGGTGAAACCTAAGTTTAAAGCCATATCGCGATCGTTGTCAAACACACCGTAACCAGATCCAGCACCTGTGTTGCTTCCGGGAAGGCCAGCGAGCATGTCGTCAACAGCGAGAGCTTCATTTCTATTTAAGAACAGCATGTATTCTTCAATAGCGCCTTGCTTATCAAATTCCTTAAGGATTGAGTCAAACTCAGTGAGGCTGAGACCACCATATGATATATTACCTCTGTCTTCAATAGCGGCGAACAAACCTTCAGTACCTTTCATGCCCTCACCTATAGCGCCAGAACTAGGGGCAGCTTTTTCAGCTTCAACTAAGGTCATTTCGCAGTAGTCAGTGAAACGAGCACGAGTATCACCAGCGGCTTTCAAGTACCACAAGTAACCATTTTGGCCTTCTTCACCAGAAACCTCAACCCAACCGATTTGAGAAGCATCAGACCCAGAGATCTCGTACAAGTCCTTCATAATGATAGGCGAGTTGGTCAAAGACTTGAACCCAGGTTGATTAGCGTCAGTGCGTCCTTGCGTTCCTTTCTTAAACTCAGAACCGAAGACAAACACATTTAAGGGCACTGCGTTGCTGTTACCTAAAGCAGCTGTTAAAGTAGCATGCGTGTAAGGCTTAACCGTGATGCTTGTTTCGGTACCAGGAGTATTTGTCACTGCGCTAACATAACACTTAACGGTGTGAGTGCTAGACGTAACGACGACCGTGTCTCCAACGCGCACGCCGTGGCCCGCTTCGCCGCTGGCATCAATGCTATTGCCATCAATGTCATCAGTAAGGATAATTTTATCCGTGTTGGTAGATTGATCGCCTTGGTAAGAAAGATGCAAACGACCTTGTTCAGACCAAATTACCTGGTCGGCGGTCATAGCCTCTTCAGCACCGACCATCTCAAGGAAGCCAGAGATAGAACGATTACCAAAAACTTCTGCTTCTTCTTCCATCAAGTCAGGAAGGTATTGTTGAGCCCAACCTTTCGTGGTCGCGCTTGTAAAGTCAATGTAGTTGCTGCTAAGCGTAACTTTATTGACAGATGGGGTGGAGTTTAAATTTCCTCCGTTTACAATTGCCATTTTGTTTTAATTTTAATGGGTTATCTTTTTCGTTTTATTTTGAAATCACGAGCAGAATCTCCTACAACCCTGTATCTAACACCTCCAACGTTGGTTTCGCCGTGCACTTGCCTAGCGTCCGTGTTAACGTTTTTAGCTTTAGCGACAGAGTCCTTAATAGCATCAGCTCTGCCTTGTTCGTAGAAATGCTGAGCTATAGCATCCGCGTTCATTGCTGTATAGAGGCTCTTATGGTACCCAACGGCATCTTGAATTTTTTTGTCTTCACCGGCAAACTTGTCGATGAAATTGTTGATGCTCATCTGCGTATTTTTCACTTCCTCTGCGTTTTTCACATTGAAGCGTAACTTTTTATCTCCAACTTGGTAATCGAAACCTTCGAAACCGCTGTTGAAAACCTCGTTAGTCTTCTGCTTAAACGCGTTAGCAAATTCCTCAGACAGTTTTTTCTGCTCTTGAGTCTCTTTATTATATCTATTGAAAAAATCTACGGCCTTCTTTTGGTCAGCACTAAGGTTGTCCGTGGCCTTGATTTCTTCGTAGTATCTGTTCTTTTGGTTTTCAAGGTATTTACGAGCCTCAGCCTCTTGTTCTTTAAGAGCTATCTTCTTCTTTTTAATGTCTTTCTCGTCGTCTAAATCTTCGTCAAAACCGAAAGTCTCTTCAATAAGGAATTGTCTTTCTTCAGCGGTCAAGTGAGGCTTGGTGTCTTTGTAGTACTCGTCAATAACGTCAGAGGTATCTAAGGTTTTTATATCTCTATTAAGTCTAACGTAATCATCGAGCGTACCACCAGTCTCGTTCATAAACTCTATAAGCTTTTGAATCCCCTCTGGAAGTTTAGCCTCGGCTGTTTCATTTACAACCTCGGCTTCTTCCGTCACTCCTCCTCCATCCAGTTGTTCCTGTACTTCGGCTTCCGGCTGTACTTCTTCCTCGGCTGCACTGAGCTCTCGTGTATCTCCATCTCCTTCATCCACAACTTGTCCGTTTGACTCGTCTTCTTCAGTTTCATTGTTAATTGGTTTAGATAAATCTACTTTATGGATTGTTTCCTCTGGTTTACTTTTAAATGGCGCAACTTTTACTTTTGTTACATTAGGGTCTTTTTCCACCTCTTGAATCACTTCTTCAAGGTCAGTTTGTTTGTTTTGGTCCATAATAAAATATTATAAAATTTGACTTATGGCAGGAAACGTTGTGTATTCGCTCCTCCCGTAACTATATCATTACCTGATGATTCGAAACTTTTAATCTTTGCTTGGTCACTTGCTTCAGACTTCTGCATCTTAGAATTTAAATCAAACTCAAATTGCATAAGCTTCATCTTGCCTTCTATCTCTTGCTGCAAGTACTGAGACTTGAGCTGAGCCTTTGTCTGCTCGAGTTGTACTTCTGACTGCATCTTAGCTTGGTCTTTCTGCATTTCAGCTTGAGCTGCCACTTGCTGCGCTTGAGCGTTAGCCTGTGCTTGAGCTTGAATATTCTGCTGTTGCATTTTCTGATCGCGCTCCATTTTCTGCTTGCGCTTAACCTTAAGCATCTGGTTAGCGAGCTTGATGTTTCTTATCTGCCGCACATCAATAGCGTCATCCAAGTCTATAAGCTTCTGCCCGAGCGCGACCTGTATGTTGTTTTCTAATTTAGCCGCTTCTTCTTCGTCTGGCAATAGTTCGATAAATATACCGAAGTCTCTAAGGTGTAACTCAGCCATTTCCTCAAGCGTAGCTACGTTATGAGCACCTATAGAGCTTATGAACGCTTGCTTGGTTGGAGAGTACTCAATTATATCTGAAACTCTAAGCGATAGATTTTCCGCAACCTCAGCCGTTATGTAGAGCATCGACTGCAATATATGTCTAGTTGCGGTATTAGAGTTTGCCGCGGCAAGCTTTTGAATACCGACAAGAGCGTTTTTGTCTGGCATACTACCATCTCTAGCTTCATTAAGACCCGTCACATCACGGATCATCTGCAAGTAGTAGTTGTAAGTGCTAACTAAGCTCTGAAGCTTGTTAGACCCAGCGCCATTTTGAATTTGCTGGATAGGTACTTTGCCAGGGTTCATATCACCCTCGGACGTAAATGATCTACCGATAACAGAACCTGTTTGGAAGAACATATTAAGTGCTTCCTGCGGGTTGTAGCTTGTGCCATTACCAAGATCAATCTCGGCTAAACCGTCAGCGTCCAAATACACACCGTCAGGAACCATGCGGTTCATCACCTGCTGTATTTTCAAGTGAGTAAGCTGAATCATATCCGCAAAACCGGTGATGCGATTAACAAGGGAGTCAATCTTACCATCGTACATATGTGGCGCGGTGATTTGATAGTTCATCTTAACTTCACCGAAGTCTGATTGCGTACGCATCATATTAGGCGCCATATTCCACTTTAAAAGCTTTCTAGCACCCAAAACCATTACTCCTTCATAAAGAACCTCTAGAACTCTATCTAAACGGCTAAATTCACCCTCCATATCAGCAGGTGGATTGAACGTGTCGTCTTTAGGTATAACTTTATCAGCTCCTGAGCCAGTCTTCTTAAGTTTGTAAACGTCGTTCGCGTGAGTCTTGTAATTGAAGTACAACACGTGAACCATATTGCGGTCACTGTTATTTCTAACGTTGATAATATCGTGAGAACCCTCCACAATCTCTTCAATATCTGATTCGCTAAGATTAGGGAACTCCTTTACAAGCTCGTTAATAGGTATTTCTTTTACCTCACCAACGTAGTATATGTCATCAAAGTATGGAGACTTTGTGTATGAGTAGACCAAGTTAGCAGGGTCGACGTATTCTACAGTAACCCCGTCTGAATAGTTGAAGTTAGTTTTAGTAGCGCCTATACCTAAGATAGTAAGGTCGTTCAAAACTCTACGCCTTACAAGGTCGTAATCGCTGGCGTTAAGCAGCGTGTTGATAGCTTGCTCTTCTGCTAATTCTACAGCTTGTTTATACGTAAGCTGCATGTGTAACGCAAGTTCTTCTTCTGAACCCGGTACTTTATCTTTATCATTCTCGTAAAGGTCCATGTTGAGACGTTGAGCCGCTAAGTCGTTAAACTCACGCGACTTCATATCTCTAATCATAGACTCCATATAAGCTGTCCGGCGTTGTACACCGTGCTTATCCTGAGAAAATGCATTAATCTCATAAGCGCGTTGCGACATGCCGTTAACAACAATATCGACGAACTTAGAGATAATGGGTACTGGTTTCCAATCGAGGTTTAAGTAGCTTAAGTCACCGTTTATAGAAAGTTCGTTCTTGTACTTATCTATAGATTGTTCACCTCTTGCGTAGAGGCGAAGTTGGTGGTACTTATTATAGCTATTGTTATATTTGTTAGTAGTACCGGTAAACCACTCGCCCTCGATAGCTTTAGCTACCTTGAGGCCGTAGTCCCAGCTCATTTTTTCAATATCACTAACCGCTTGCGACGGAAAGCTAGTTACAACAGACTCTGCCATATTATGCTTTTATTAATCTTGATGTCGTTCCAGTGTTATTATATTTAGATATGGTTAAGTTGAGCGGATCTCTTTTGCGATCCTGGTTTGGGGCGTATAACTGTCTATTGCAGGCCATAATAGCTAAGCCTGAGCTGATAGAAGCGTCGTGCCTGGTTCTTTGGTTTATATTAAATCTTGCCCAATCGTTTAACGTATCATTAAAATACATAGTACCATATCCATCTTCAGTCAAACCGACGTGGTCATTAATATACATTTCAATAGCGGCCGCGTGTGCCTGTTTTATATCTTCGCTAGAGTTTGGTATACCTCCAACCTCTTTTTCGGCTACTGACAACTTATTCCACACCTTGTCTGGCCTATTCATACTAAAGCCTCTATATCCTCGTCTGCGCAAGTAATACAAAAGTCTAGGTTTATTGTTCTCAGCCAGCAATGGCATACCATAAAATACCAACGCCATTAACACGTCTTCAAAAAATATCTCAGCGGTTTGTGGTCTTGCTATATACTCTAAAAAGAAGGTATTTGCAGGCGCGTCTTCCATGGAAAACTTGGTTAAGCCGTGCAAAGCACCTTTTGATCCTCTATTATCTACGGTTCCAGATATATCGTACGAGTCGCACCCAAATGCCCCCACGTGTTCGTTACCAGGATACCTCACTCCATTCTTAAGTATAACTCTATTTTGCATCTGCACGTTTGGAACCCAACTAACTTTAAACCTGCCATTAGGGTCAGGGTTAAATATAACCATTGTGTCCTTTACGCCGTTCATCCATTGGAAATTACCAGTGGTAAGAACATTAGAGTTTCTATTTCCTTCGTTATAATCAATCTGCTCGTAAATCTTTACAAGATTAAACAAGCTATTTTTTGTCTCGTCTCTAAAGGCGTGCTCCTCAGTGCGAGGGAACTGCCTGTAAAATTCATTCAAAGCGTCTTGGTCGTCTTTCAAGCCTTCTGCCTCATTTTCCCAGTGATCAATGACGCCATAATCTATATCGTCGCCGTGCGGTCCTTTGCAAGGAACTTCAGGCGTTTCAAAAACAGGATACCCATACTCATCGATAAAACCTTCATAGTTCCATTCCATGGGTATGAATAACGCGTAAAGGCCAGACTTCGTCTGACCGTTTCTATTTCTCTTAGTGACGTCAGAATCGTAGTACATATCCTTAAAGTTCTGACCACCCTTATCAAGAGCGTTGGACGTAGAACCCATCATGCACTTACCGACTATTCGGCTACCAAGTCTAAGACAAGTTTTAGTTACCCGCCAGTTATTCTTGATGTTGTCTGGCTTCTCCCACTTGCCACTTTCATCGTGTACAAGAAGTGCTAGCTTTTCACCATCATAACTATTGTCTCCAGTATTTTTCCAGTCGATAGTAGTGTCAAGACCCTGCACGTCGTCAACAGCATCTTTTTCCTTCATCTTCTTTCGAGTGAATTTTTTAGCTGGAACACGATACGCAAGCTCCGACTTAGGACGGTCCATACCATCCTGTATCGGCTTGAAAAAGAACGGGTAATTCAAACTTATCGGCACTACCTTATCCGTGAACATCTTTTTAGCGTCACCTCCGGACTTGGATAGGATACCAAATCTAGAATCACTTGCAAGAGTAGCTAAATTAACGGTTTCAGCTGAGCTCATAAAAGAGAAGCCAGATCGTCTGTTCTTTAGATAGCACATACCATAACTCCGAGAATCAGCTTTGCACGCTTCCCAGAAAATAAAGAACAACCTGTTCGCTTCGCGGAAGTCAGGAGCGCCAACGTCAATTTTGCTCCACTGGAGATACATATAGTAAGACCCAGGTATCCAAGTGGGTGTCCCATTATTGGCAAACCAAAACCCTTCTTCTCTACGTCTAAATTCTTCATCTATATAAGCGTAATGTCTTTCTTGAAACTCTTCTGGAAACTGTTGCCAGTCGAATACTGTTTTAATATTCTTAAATGCAGGATTTTCAGGGAACTGCTCCCACTTCTGCTCTTTTTTATTTTTGCTACGGGTGTATACGGTTTTAGGCGCTAGAGGCAAGGCTATATGTAAGCCTTGTATATCTAGCACCTCACCTATTTGACCGGTTTTAGATATAACCACTACGTCGTGTTCTTTGTTATATCCGTAAGCCCAGCTCTTACTCTTATTAAGCCTGTTTAAAGTATTAAGCCTAATAGGCTCTATAACTTTTACTAAGTCTTGCTTATACATTATTTAGATCTACCTTCGGCAAACCCTCGAAACACAGGTTTGTCTTCTTTTGGTCTTTCTTCTTCATTAAGCATAGCCTCTTCTTCCTGTATCCGAGCTAAGATCTCGAACGCATCGAAGATAGCAAGCTTCTTCGTGGCGGCAGCATTCTTGAGTCTGTCAGCTGAAATATCATCGTCAGAATCAACGATAGCCTCTTCAGCCACTTTAATTAACTCGTCCACTGCTTTCTGCCCAGCGCGGATTATATTCCTCTTCGTCTGTTTTATGTCCATAGTCTATCGTTATAAATCTATTATCTATATTGTATAGCCTATTGCCACCTAGTACGAATTCAAACTCCATATTTGGTCTAAAGCCTACAACCGAACCAATTTTATGAACGCCGTCGCTATACACTACGACGCCTTTAAGTTGCTGTTCAGTATCCGTGGTTAGTTCGTCTTTGGATTTAAACGGTTTTACGAAAGTGAATCCCGGCATGCATTTCCATTTACCATCATCCTCGTACATATACACCTGCTCTTCATGAGCTATGTATTTATCTTCTGCTAAGAAAGATCTTGAATTTCTTTCGCGGCCTTTGATGTCGTACCATCTTCTAAAGATGTTATGATGGACAACCACCTTCTGCCCGACCCGTAAATGCGTGGCCTTCAATATAGGAACTGAAACTATTTCAGCCACCCTATTGATGTATTGATGATTAGATATTTCTGTATTTAAAATAAGGTCCTTGCCGGGATCGACTTGGACCTTATTGTTATATCTATCCCCAACAGGTTTTATTACGTAATCGTAAGGAGACTTCATTAGTATTCTAAGTTGTATTCAATAGATATAGCCATGTTTTTGTTAAAGTCCTTCCATGGTATAACCATGTCGTCTTTCTTAATAAAAACGCTGTACTTATCTTCTTCCTCGATTATATCGCAAATTTTATGACCACCATAGACTTCTTGCCCAACGGCATAGTGCATAGAGTCATGCTTGTAGTCTTTACCTATTGTGATCTTACGAATTATATTATTCTTCATCTTTTTCCTCCGGACGAGTAATCGTGCCGTCGGTCAAGCTCACATCGAAGGTGCCGTAGGTCTCCTGCAGCTTGTTTTGCAACAATATAATCTCATCATTAGCTTGAGCAAACGCGTGCAATGCAGCGTGCTTCTGCGTTTCAATCTTACCGATTTCAAACTGAAGTCCGTTAACCCTGTTAACAGCTCCTTGGAGCTCTTTCAACTCCTGTTCAGTGATCTTTTCCGCCTCGGTGTTTAATTCAATTGTTTTAGACATAATAAAATAAAATTAGTTATTGTTTTTACTTGATGATCCACCAAAGAAAAAGTCGATGATGGTGTTTACTTTTGCACTCATAGCGCCGAACACAGTGGATATAAAACCAATTTCATATTCACTTAAATCAACCGTGTTCAACACAAAATATTGGAACATAACGTACGTGAGACCGAAGTAAGCTACCGTGAATAACGTCGCGAGAACTTTTTGAATAATAGCGTCGTCTTGATAAAGATTTCTAGCGCTGATTCTGTCCTGGACTTCTTGCTCGAAAGCTTCTTTCTCCGCTTGGAGTAGTACCTTCTTAAGCGATAGCTTAGCTTCTTCACGTTCTTTATCCGTTGTGATAACGGCGTCGAGTATGTCGTCGGCGTTTTCAAGAACTTTACCGAACAATGACCCTACTATACCGTTAATAGCCACAGCAACCTCCTCTCATTTTACTCTCGACTTTTGAAAGCCGCTTACCAATACGGTCACGCTTGCCGTACTTGCCCTTATCGTGGGCTTTTTCCATCTTGTCTTCAAGTCTGTAAGCTCTTTGAGCCATTTTCTTGAAGCTGTTGGTCGGTTGCTTATATGCCATGATTACTTGTTTTACCTATCGGGATCTTTGATCATATCGTCGATAGCTTTGTTCATTACCTTGTCCGTGTAGGACTTGTCTTTGTAGAATACATTGGCTTGTGTCATAGGTATATCCTCTTCACCAAGCAATATCCTGTATATTCTACTTATAAGATGATTACACTTAAACGAGGTTTTGTAAACTGAGTACATGATTGTTGTCCTGTTCCTGTGACGCCAAACATCTATCCATCCATCTTTTCGTAATCTTTCCCAACGCTGCTTATCCCATGAATAAGCATATACACCATTGATAAAATCATCCCTTGTAAAGCGCTCTAATGCGTTTAAATATATCAATAATTCTAAATCCGCGTCTTTCAAGTTATTCTGCTTACAAGCCCATTTTCGTACTAATCTGTAGTATTTAAATAGCTTCGCGTCCTTGATGTCATCTACAGTGATTCTCATTCAATTACTACAATGTCACCCACTCTAATTACTCGATAAACTTTTTCTTCGTGGCTTATATCCCATCCGGCACCAGTTAAGTACCTAATGACACTGCCTTCTTCTAGTTTACCGAACTCATCAGGTCTGCTTATAATTCTACCTCTAGATATTGCAGCCTCGGTGTCGGTGGATTGCGTAACGATGAGACCAGCGATTTTCTTTTCAGATTGCTTAATCTTCTCTATTACAACATAGTTATTTATCGCCTTCATTTACTCTTACATTTGATATTACACAATCAGCTGACATGATAGTTAAAGCGACGCTCACTGCGTTTTTAAGAGCCGTCTTGGTCACAAGCACTGGGTCTACAATCCCGTCATTAACCATATTAACCTCTTCTCCAGTTACCACGTTCACACCTATACCCTTAGTATCAGGCAACCCGTCTAAATCGTAGCCAGCATTAGTCATGATAGTGTAGAATGGTGCTCTAATAGCCGAAGATAAAATCTCAGCTCCAACTGATCGCACATTCATCTCTTTCGATGCGTTCAGTAATGCCACGCCGCCGCCTGGTACGATACCTTCTTTTAAAGCCGCCTTAGTTGCGTATATAGCATCCTCCACCCTATCCTTCTTCTCTTTTAAAGCAACCTTGGAGCCAGCACCAACGCGAATAACGCCAACGCTACCAGAAAGAGTAGCCAATCGTTGCTCGAGTTTCTTTTTGATATATCCATTTTTCTCTTTAGCTATTTGACCCTGCAGCTCATCAAGCCTAGCTTCAAGCTCGTTAGTCATGTCGTTTAATGTAAGCACAGTGGTCTTATCATCTGTCACCGCCTTCTCTACGACACCAAGACCGTCTACATTCATGAGATCTAAATCATCTCCAAGCTCTTCGTTATATACCGTCGCCCCAGTGAGTACGCCTAAGTCTTCTATAGCGTCTTTTCTTGTTGGACCAAAGCCAGGCGGGTCGATAATATTGACCTTGATATTGCCTTTAACCTTGTTCATAAGCAAAGCGCTCTTTACTTGCTGTGATACTGGAGCGACGATAAGTAATGACCGATTGCTCTTAATAACATGCTCCAATATACCTTGGATCTTGCGAATATTAGGTATCTCAGACATGCAAGTTAAGACATATGGGTTGTCCAGCTCTGCAATGTGCTTCTCCGTATTTGTAACAAAATGTGGGGATGTAAGGCCGCAGTCAATCTGCGCGCCATCAACGACGTCTACGTACGTGTCTTCAGTTTCACTCGTCTCCATAAGTACGACACCGTTCTTACCTACCTTTTCGTAGGCCTCAGCGATAATAGCTCCGAGCTCTTCGTCGTTGTTACAGCTGATAGAAGAAACTGCTTTAAGCATGTCTCCATCAACCTCTACGGCGATAGCCTCTAAATAGTCTATTACTTCGTGTAAAGCTGCATTCACCTCGTCCTTTACGCTACGTATAGTAACGCCTTTGCTTGTAGCTTTAGATATTTCTTTGATAAGGGCTTCAGCAAGGACCGTAGCCGTGGTAGTTCCGTCACCGGCTTCTTTGACTGTCCGCTGTGCAGCCTCTTTAATAAGTGTAGCGCCCATGTTTTCAACCGGGTCATATAAGACTACGCTCTCTGCAACGGTTACACCATCTTTCGTAATGACCGGTTTGCCTCGTCCGTCCTCGTATATAACGCACTTTCCTGAAGCGCCGAGGGTTGATTTAACGGCTTGGGCAAGCTTAGTGACTCCAGCGACGATACGCGTCTGGGCATCATCGCCGAAGTCTAAGTTTTTAACCAATTCGCTTGGTAAGTTGTATTCCATAATGTGGTATTATAATAAATTAAATTAAATTCAATGCAAGTTACCTCTTGCCTTTTATGTCTGCGCGAATCTGCTTCTTACGCCGACGCTGGTATTTGTTGTATTCTTTAACTTCCGCCCGAGTTCCACCCTCTTCTTTGAGGATTTTACGCTCTTTGCGGATGTCTTTGTTCATCTCGCGAGCGGTCCTATCGCCATAACGCTTAGGACCATTCATTTTGTGCGCCATATTAAAAGGTTTTTACAACCTTAGGACCTTTAACGAACTCCAACCGCTTTGTAAAGTGCTCGATGCTTCCGTCAATCGCTGCTTCTGCTCCTTCAACCGTCTCTCTTCTTGTAATATCCATCCAGGTGTCGTCATTTTCCTGCGATTTCACCTCTGTTTGGAAATATCCGTTTGGAAGTTGCGTAATCCGCCAGTTAGATTTGTCCGCTAAGTGTTTCCACTCTTTGATTTTGTCCTCAGTAATCATAGGTTGTCTAATTGATGTACTGGTTTGATAGTAATAATAGGTCATTGGTTTATATATTTAGTGTTTGTAGCTCTCGAGAACCGTTCTTTTGAGCTATATGGTAATTTTAAGCCGCGTATGTTATAGATGCAACGCTTGTTACACCGCTAAGGTATTCTCCTGTATTGTCGTCTGCAATCACGGTAAAAAACAATGATCTTGACTTTTCGCATAAGTCCTTAGCAACAGCAGGCATGTATCCTCTGTAGATATTAAGAATCAATGCGCCGCCATTGTCCAGAAGTATTTTCATAGTTTCCTCTGTAGTGCTCTCGATGCTCTTAATATCTTCAAACGAGAACGCTATCCTCTTTTCATCAACACCTCCGGTCAGCGAGACGGCGGTAGCGGTTGCCGTTATAGCGGTGCTTCCAGCGTCGCCTGTCACGTCCACCAAGTTAGTGACGTTTGCGTCCGCGAGAAGTGCAGCTTTAACGTCGTTAGGGGTGTGCGTACCAAGATCAACCGCGACGGATATAGCCTTGTTAGTGACGGTTATAGCGATAGGGTTGGTATCGCCAGCGTCAGTGATAGCAAAAGATATACTATTTCCGGCAGTTCCGGCATGCACCGCTGTTAAAGTGATTTTTTCAGCACCTACGAGAGTGTATTCCTTGCTAGCCTTGGCCAGAACGTTATCAGAGGCAAAAAATAATTGCGCCATATTGTGTTTTTTTTTATTTATTTTCGTTGTAATGATTGTATAACCTAATATTCACCCGTCGACGCATGGTTTTAACCGCGCCGTAGCGTTACTTTCGCTTACAACTCTTCTTTTTACCCTTCTTTTCGGCTTTCGATGCATGGACAGCCTTTCTCTGCGCTGCGCTTTTATATGGCATTACTTCTTAGTTTTAGATTTTTTACCTATTTTGCTTGGTCCACCGGCCTTAGTGCACCTAACACCCCACGCTGAAGCGTATGCAGACGGCCAAACCTTAAACTTACGCTTGGCCGCAGTCTTGCATTTTGGTGATAACTTCACTTTTTCGATGCTTTCAGCGCAGCTAAATCCTTCTGCAACTTAGCCAAGGACTTCTTCTGCGCGCTAGTTGGTCCACCAGGTGAGTGCGTCTCCATATCCTCCTTAATATAGCTGATGCGATCTTCCAAATCGTTGATTCTTTCAGCCTTGTCTTTGCCCTTGTATATATACGTACCCTTAGTTTCGCCACGCGTAACACCGCGATTCTTCTTTCTAGGGCGCCCGTCGTGAGCTGTAAATTCTTTTCTTTTATAAGCCATAGTGTTTGTTTTTGTACATGGATATAGTTACTCCTAATGAGGCAATATTAAAAGTGGGACAATAGCCTGTTATTATAGGGATCTTATAGGCTAATGTCACATTTTTCCCCGTATTGTGTATATTTGATTTTGGGGTAGCCCCCCTCCCCCCTGGGCCCCCGCCCCTCCGCCAAAGTTCAAACTTTCAACCCAGCCCCCATGCAACTTTTACAATCTCGCTACGACACCTCGTGGATATTAAATACGTAACGAAATTCAAACGCCATGCAAAACTACTACAAGAACATCTGCGACTTCTACGAGAACATCGGCACGCTCGCCAACATCGCACACAACTGCGGAAATCAAGATGCCGCCAAGGAATTGCGCAAAGCACATATGGCCATCGGCGATTTGATTCGCGCTCGCAACAGCAAGAAGTTTGCATCGACTAACTGCGACGCTTCTAACTACGATACTTGGTTGTCGCTTTAAGTTTCACAACGTCGATACGATACACTCAAGATATTAATAACGTAAAACAAAGAACATGAAAAACATAATTCAAACACTTGCAATTGCAATTATCGGTGGTACATTATTCACAGCA
>Ga0181592_10000220_pt1 | contig 41661 bp, 42 predicted proteins | sample 071ome_20_FD_133755 | JGI IMG/M metagenome (GOLD analysis project Ga0181592, IMG submission 133755) | Coastal salt marsh microbial communities from the Groves Creek Marsh, Skidaway Island, Georgia - 071412BT metaG (megahit assembly) | ecosystem: Environmental > Aquatic > Marine > Intertidal...
AGCGCGACCCATTAAATCATATGAGTCTGCAATACGGGTTGCATTAAGAGTTAAGAATAAAAGCCAAGGTAAAGAAAAAAATAATGGGATGCCTAGATTAATTTCAAACCAGACAAGTTGGTCGGGAATATTAATTTGTGGAAATTTATTTATTAAATTTTCAAAGTAAATTATATGATTGGATCTCCAATAATATGAAAAAAATGAGAAATAAGTGGGGATGAATATGATTTGTGCTAGGACAATTAATCTACTAAAAACAATTCCGTTATATTTACTCACATATTATTTTAATAATTATATTTAAAAAATTATGTAAAACTTTGGTAGATAATATATTACTTATTTGTTGGTATTATTCATTAAAAAAGTAATTTTGGTGATGTTATGATCTAACTTCTTTTAATAAATATCTCCTATTTTTTCATGTGAAGAAAGTAACTACTGATCAATTACTTTTGGACAATGTCAATAAAGACGCTAAAAAGTCAAAGATAGTTGGATTTTTATTAATTTTGTTTGCAGGTTTAATACAATTTTTAGGAGTACTTGATTTTAATATTCAAGGATTTAGAGTAATGGTAGTATTAATCGGAGTGATTCTTTTTGGTTCAGGTGTTTTGTTCATATTGGGAAGTTATACGGTCCCTCAAAATAGAAAAGAATTTGTTAAACGTTTCCAGAAAGCGATGTTAGATTTTGATCCTGATGAAAGATTATGGGGGGCCCAAGGTTTAGTTGGATATGCTAAACAGGCAAATTTTAGTAAAGAGGATATTTTAGATATTACAAAATATACCGTAAACATAGTTATGAAACCACCAGTAAAAGATATATACAAAGAATATATTATGGGAGATCATTTAATTTTACTTAGAGAAATTGCTGTTAGCGTTAAAATGGATAAACATACTAGAAAAGAATTTATTAGAAATGTGAAACCATTGATGAAGTTAAAAAATTTATCAGATGAGGGTTATCAATTATTGGCAGATTCTGTCTCTTATCATCCAGAAAAACTTCCTGTTCAAGCATATTTTGATCTAAAGAAATTAGAAGATGAAAATAAAGATTTATGATTTTTTGTTTTTATGCTGCAAATATTAATAATAAAGCTACGAGTAATCCGTAAATTGCTACTGCTTCTATTAAAACGACAAAGATTAGTGCGGTTCCGAATAAATCTCTGTTTTCTGAAATGGCACCAATAGCTGCTGAGGCTGCGCTACCCATACCAATGGATGATCCAACACCAGCCAAACCAACTGCTAATCCTGCACCAATGTACTTTCCTGCTTCGGCAGAAATTCCTTGGCTAAGACTGAGTTGTGAGAGACCTAAAGCTTGAGCAGTAAAATTAACAAATGTAACGGCAACAATCAATGCAATTGATGTTGTTATAGCAAATTTATGTCTGAGTTTCATAATATATTTCCTCTAAGGATCTATTTATCAGATATTATTTTGTTTTGATAAATAGTATATTCCTATAATTATCCAATATTAGTTCATTATAAATATTAGTAAAGAGTTTGCGATAAATCGAGATTTTTGAATTTCAGCTATACATTTAGATAAATTATATTTTATGAAATGATGATTAATTTAAATTGGATAAATAGGATATACCATTCTTCGTAATTCTGCGGTTTGATCATTATGTAATAATTTGGATGTCAAGATCCGACTGATATCTTCAATTTCTGCTTTTTTAATAGAAAAATAATCAAGGATTGCTTCTTTTCTATTGCCGTATAATATGAAATTCTTGAATCTTTGATAATATATGAGTTGAAGTACTTCGTCTTCTAATTTAGAGATCATATCATCTGAATTTAAAGCATTGATTAAAGGGCGAGATGGCGACATCCTGGTTGACATATAAGTAAGAATATCTCTAGTCGAATTGAGATTAGAGAGGGTTTTTCGAAGTTTATAAACAGACCCTATCTTTGGGATCAGCCAATTATCTGAGTCAATACCTAAATTGACTGCCCTACATATGGTTTCTAAATTTAGATAATTTGCTTCGGTTTTTACCCAGTTTGGAGCGACTCTACCTAATTTTGAATAAGCTGCATGTGAAAATGCAGATGATAAAAGGAATATTCTTTCATCATCATCTGAGGTAGATTGTAATGCTTTTGTTGCGGCAATTTTTAATTCGGGATATACAATTAAATCTACTGCAGTATCGACATTATTGAAATCCATAATTCTTCGATAATGAGACATACCAAATTTTCCTACAGGAATAATTATTTTTTCAAGGTCTTCTGTAACATTGTTTCTAATAATAGCTTGAAATATGTGATCCATGTTTGTTGCTTCTATTGAAATAGCGAAAGCATCTAAAAGTTCACGTGTGCTATTATCTGAAGCAGTTCTGAAGACATGCAGTATACGAGCAAATTCTCTTCTTAAATTAATTTCAAATTGAGGAAGATCGACACTAGGTCTTACTTCGTTTAATAGTTTGCCATATCCTGTATTTTGTAATATATTTTCTACATCAATAATACGTTCGGATGTAATCATTGAATTTATTTGAGATTGAGTTGGACTTTTAGAATGATTTGCATGTGCTTTTGCTATCAAAAAAGGTACTATCGACATAATAATATTCATTCCTCAATAGTGTGGAGACGATTGATTTTAACGGGGTTAAATTCCAGACCAGTACCTTTGTAAAATTTACCGAAAAATTCTACCCAATTTAATCTTAGTGCTTGAAGAGTACTAAATGTTGTTTCTACTGGAACAACTATTAGTGATCCAACGAATGCTCCTAAAAACCATAATAGAAACATTGATGGTTCTGCCATTGGCCATTGATCAAGATCTAAGTAATGATTAAATACATAACCCAATTCTTTCTTATCTGCTGCACTTCTACCAATATCAATGAATAAGAAGGGTAAAGTTGCTAGTACAAAATGAATAGTATTCATAGCCAATAAACGACCAAAGCTAAATGTATTAGACATTAAAGCCAAGATATGATCTACACCTAACATTAATCCATCGATGCCATGTGCTTTGGCTTCTATTGTTAGTGTTGCAAATATAAATCCAACAATCAATATAACGCCAAGTGTGACCAACCATGATGCTGAAGGAAAAGCCACTGCAAATATTGCTGTCAAGATGATTGAAAAATATGTTAAGAATAAAGTTGTTGCGGCCCTAAAATCAGCTTCACTATGTCTATAATAATAAAGTTGGTAAAGATTTAGAAGTAAACCTAAGAGAATTACGACAGCACCTATTGCAAAAGAGAAGACAAGAAAAGCAACATAGTTTCTATGAATTTCTACATGACCGTTACTTTCTGTTGTGTAAAAGAATAAATCCCAAGTAGGGATCATACCCGATAATGCGGTAGTTGCATTTTCTATTTGTATTTGATTACCTGTAATTGAGGCCCAAACATATATCAAAAATGTTTCATCACCAAAGAATGAATTTAGTAAAACACCCATGATAGCGGCAGTTGTTCCCATAATCATCATGAGATTAGCACCACCATATGCATAAGCAGCTATTCCAGTGGGTATTTCTGTTAATTTTTCTCGTTTCTTTTTGAATATTGCTCCTGCTGCTAAAAGTAACAATCCGTGTCCGATATCTGCAAACATTATACCAAATAAAATGGGGAACAGTATTAATACAAACTTGAATGGGTCAATTTCTTTGAGACCAGGAGTTCCAAATGCAGTAACTAATCCACGCATTGGTTGCATAAATTCAGTGTTTTCAACTCTTGATGGAATTAATGTTGGGTCAAAATCTCCTTTTCGAAAATCTATATCAAAAACATTATTTTCTGTCGCTTCATTTATTTTTAATCGGAAGGTATCTTGTAATTCATCTGGAATCCATGCCCATAAAACACAAGTTGTTTGTGTTCTTCGCATTTTTTGTTCGATTTCAATTCTTTGTAATTCAATATTTAAAACTTCATTAGCTGCAATTAGGTCAACTCCGATAGTTTTTGATAAATCAGTCATTTCAACTGTGAGAGATTTTTGTTCTTCAGTCAATTGTTCATATTCTGCTTGACAATCATTTTGATTTAATCCATCTAGGTCTAAATCTTTTGGAATCACTACTTCACTAAATGAGAATGATTTAAGTTTATCTGAGGTCGCTTCTGCATCTGAGTCTAATACTGAGAGTAATAGAAGTGTATTTTCTTTATCTATTTGATATTCAATTAGTAAAAATCTATTTTGAGTTATTTCATCTATTTCCCATTTTAATCGTTGAAGTTGGGCTGGGAATACAGTACCAATAAAAGTTTTTACAAATTGAGTATCTTTTAATAATGAAGTCTCTGAAATATCTAGGATATCAAATTTTTCCAATAATTCCATGATAGAAGATAACTCTGATAATCGGTCTGTGATTTCTGAGTTTCTTTGGATTATCTCGTTAATTTTAGAACTTTTTTCATTGATGGTATGATCTAAGTAATTGATTACATCATCTTCTGATTGACCTATTTTTACTTTAGATGAAGTTTCTGTGTTATCAAGATCTAATGCAGAAATATAAGTGTTTAATGTATTACGAAGTTCTTCCAATTTATTTTTTCTTTGTACAACGATAATTTCATCGGACCCAGTTCTTGGATCAACAGCGATAGGTTCTATTGAACCTAATTCTTCGATGGTTTTAACTATTGCTCGTTTATATTTTAAAGGAGCTATTACCTTTGAAATGGTTAAAGGTTTAGGGAATAGGGGAAGGACTTCTGAAATTTGATTATCCATAATATTCTTTCCAACTTTGTCTAAAATGAACAATGCTTAAAGGTTATCGTAAACGACACAATTGTTGACTAAAATGTGATATTTTCAATACTATGACTATCATTTTATTTTTATTAGAATTATATAATAGTAAACTATTGAGTGTGAATTATAAATCCAGCGAAGGACTTACGCCAATAATTACCTTTGTATCTGTGCTCATTATTGGAGTAATCATTGCAGTATATGTCGTGGATGATGAGTCAATGAGATTGCCCATAATATTAGGGAGTTTTTTTATTGGTATATTTTTGGCAGTCTTGGAATTGAGAGCGATTATTGGGAAGAATAGAATTAAAGAAATGAGTGTTAATAAAAATAAAGATGAATTGGAAGAGAGAGAAAAGAGATTAGCTAAAGCTGTTGCAGATTTATTTGAGGAAGATTTTGATAACGAATTAGAAGAATGATTTAATAGTAATTTATAGATCGTATTTGATAGTTTCGCCTGCATTTATCCAGGATCCTGAAGATATTTTTACACCTGGTAATAGATTTACACCAATGCCTGTTTTTACATCATGCCCAATAATTGCGCCTAATTTTCTTCTACCTGTATCAACTCGATCTTCTTTAACATTTAATTTAATTGATTTATTATCATGTCTTAGATTTGCAGTTATAGTTCCCGCACCTAAATTTGTATTATTACCGACAAAAGTATCGCCTATATAACTCAAATGAGCAACATGGCTGTTTTCAGATAAAATGCTATTTTTAATTTCACATGCATTTCCTACCCTTGTATTTTTACCGATGTATGAATGAGCTCGAATATAACAATTTGGACCAATATCAGCTCCATCATCTATGAAAACTGGCCCTTCGATATAAACTCCATTTCGTATATTTGCGGTTTCGTTTATTTGAACATTGCCTATGATGGTAGCATTTGTTGAAGTTTTTGAGTCGATAGTGTATGTCATTGATTCTTTATTAATAAAAAATTCATTTGCATTTAATATTTCCCAAGGATAACCTATGTCAAACCAGTGATTTTCAAGTTCTAATACTGTAATTTTAAAATTTTCTTGGACTAAAAGGTTAAGTAAATCAGTTATTTCTAACTCACCTCTCTTTGACTGTTTTAGGGAGGATAATAATGAAATGGATGCTTTAGGTAAGATATAAAATCCTGCATTGATATATTCTATTGAAGTTGATGAGCTATCTGGTTTTTCATTAATGTTTAATAGTAAATTATCTTTGTGTCGAATTAACCCATAATTATTTGGATTTGTTGTTTTTACTCCGACAATTAATCCGTCTTTATAGCTAGTGTTAATCATAGAGGGTAAATTTTGTTCGAAAAGAACATCACCATTTATAACTAAAAAATTATCTTCGATATTTGTTTGCAAAATCGCAGAATTTACTGCGTCTGCTGTTCCATTTGTCTCATTTTGATGTATAATCTGAATTGTTTGATCATTTGGATACCAATTATTAATTTCAGTAATTATCCTATCTGCTTGATAATTTACTACAACATTAATTATGTTAATTTGATCACTTTTTTTCAGATCATCTATAATGCGTTTCAAAATAGGTTTGCCTGCAATATTAAGAAGTGGTTTCGGAAAATTGTTGGTAAGGGGTGCTAGACGTGTGCCTATTCCAGCGGCCAAAACTATTGCTTCCATTGATATCTTATTTGAATATTGATCATAAAAGTATCTATTTGTTGATTAAAAAAATACAATATGAGCTGAAATGAGTGAATGTTTTACAACATAGTACTATTAAATAATGATAATCTTAGTAAGTTAGAAATATTTGGTTTTATGAATTAATATATTCTAAAGGGCTGAATATTATCGGATGTGATAAAAATAGCACGAATGCATAGTAGAACTAGAGGTAAAGCAGGATCGACAAAACCATATTTAACTGAAGCACCAGATTGGGTATCAATGTCTGCTAAAGAAGTAGAAGAATTAGTTGTGAGCTTGTATAAACAAGGAGAGTCACAAGCAAAAATTGGATTGATGTTAAGAGATCAACATGGTGTTCCTTCTATTCAATTAGTTACTGGAAAAAAAATAAATGACATACTTAAAGAAAATGAAGTTGCTTCAAAATATCCTGAGGATTTAATATCATTGATAAGAAGGGCAATGCAACTTAGAAATCATTTAACAGAGAATAAAAAAGATTTGAGTGGAAAGGCTGGCTTACAAAGAATTGAGTCGAAAATTTATAGAATTGCGGCTTATTATAGAAAAACCGGTGTCTTACCAAAAGATTGGAAATATAGACCAGAAAATGCATCAGTATTATTAAGATAAATTTATTCTTGAAAGTGTGTGTGTAATATCATGAAAATTAATGTCGAAGTTATTATTGAAATAATTGCCAATGAAGAAAGTGATAAATTATTAGATATATTGAAGCCCGAAAATGATGATATTGAAAATTTAAATGTGAAATCATATTCTGATAGTGGAAAAGTTATAACTGAATTATCAGGGGACACAAAAATTGGTACTTTACAAAGAACTATTGATGATATTATATCGACAGCGGTGCTTGCCATGGATATATTTAATTCAGCTGATAAATTGGATCAGATTGAATAATTTGTTTACATGAATTTTCAAGCATTGATTTATTGATTTTAGAGCTGTTATATGTTTGAATGAAAATGTGGTCAAACCCGATATCAAAAATTAAACCAAATATAATGTTGAGAGCTTGACTAAAATCATCTTTATTGAATGTGGGGTGGATAAATATTCTAGGGTATTGAGTTAATATGGCATATAATTCAATTGATTTGTAATTCATTTTAATTACTTTTGCCTCTTCAGTATCACCCCAAATAAATTCACTAACTAAATGACCATTGATTAATTGATATGTATCGTGGGTGGGAGTATAGTACCTGCCAATAATGCGTTCATATTTATTGAAAATCTTTGAAATTTGTTTTAATGAACTATGTTCTATTTTCATTAATTTAGGCAGATTTATTTGATTATAATCGAAAATTGAAAGTTCCCAATTAGATATCTCTTCTATTTGTTTTCCGATTTTTTTGTATAAGTTATCTGACTTTTCATCTTCTGCTTCAACCCAAATAGGAAAATCGTATGTTGTTGTTAAATAATTAATTAGATTTTTTGCATGACCTTTTCCTCTATAATTTTTATCAATTATGAGCCAAACAATATGTAATCTTGTTCCTTCAAATTTATTAGTAAAATCGAATGATATGCTGTAATCTAATTGACCAATTATTTTGTCAGTATCCTCAATCACAATTATACCTCCTTTTGATTCGATTAAGGAATTAAAATACCAGGATAAAAGTTCTATATCTACCCACCACAAACCTATTGACCATTTTTCTTTTTGACTCAAACTAGACCAATCTTTAATCTCATCAAAATCGTTTTGATTCAATCGAATTAACTCTGGTAAATCATTCAAATCTGCTTTTCGTATTTTCATTATTGAATTACATTATATGTATGGTTTATGTGAATAAAAAATATTTGAAACTAGGTATTCTGATTATGAAAAAAAATGTTATTCAAATTAATATGGTTATGAAGTAAATTAATTATAGATTATGATTAATTATGATATATGAAGAAACTAAAATTTATGGAGAAAGAGATCGAAAGATTGAGGGAAATTGGATTATATAATAAAATAAAAACAATTGATACTCCACAAGGTGCATGGTTAGGAATTGAAGGAAAAAAAGTACTAAACATGTGTTCTAACAATTATTTGGGTTTAGCAAATCATCCTGAAATCATAAACCATGCGAAGAACATTATGGATGAATTTGGTGTTGGACCGGGCGCAGTTAGATCTATCGCTGGTACAATGACTTTACATAAAGAATTGGAAAGATTAATTGCGAAATTTAAAAATGTGGAAGGAGCGCTGGCAGTTCAATCATGTTTTATGGCAAATCAAGCGGTAATTCCATCTATAAATCCAGATGCAATCTTTACAGATGAATTAAATCATGCATCAATTATTGATGGGGTGAGGTTAACTAAGTCAAAGAGATTTATTTTTGAACATAATAATATGAAAAGTTTACAAGAGAAGTTAGAGGAGGGGAAAAATTTTGAAAATAAAATTATTATAACTGATGGTGTATTTTCTATGGATGGAGATATCGCTAAACTTGATGAAATATCCAAATTGGCAGAAGAATATGAAGCATTATTAATGGTTGATGATGCTCATGGAGAAGGGGTGTTGGGTGATCATGGAAGAGGGATTGTCAATCATTTTGGGTTATCTGATAAGGAAGTAGATATAGACATTGGATCTTTATCGAAAGCAGTTGGAGTTGTAGGGGGGTATATTGCAGGCTCAAATACATTAATTGATTACATGCAACAAAAAGGACGACCGTATTTATTTTCATCAGCATTAACTGTACCCGACGTAGCGGCCACCATTGCAGCAATAAATCTAATTTTGAGAGATGATAGTTTGGTTAATAAATTGTGGGAAAATACCGAATATTTTCAAAAAGCAGTTAAAGAAATTGGTTTTGACATAGGTAGAACTCAAACTCCAATAACACCAATTATGATTGGAGAAGTTAAAAAATCAGCAGAGTTTTCAAAAAAATTATTTGATGATAATATTTTTGCAACAAGTTTAGGTTTTCCTACAGTTCCTAAGGGATTAGCTCGAGTTAGAGTCATGTTATCTGCAGCCCATTCGATTGAAGATTTGGATTTTGCAATTGAGAAGTTTGAGAAGGTTGGAAAAGAATTACAAATAATATAATACGGGCTTGAAGGGATTTGAACCCTCGACCTATAGCTTTCTTCATATTTAAAAAAAATATTTAGGAGGCTACCGCTCTTCCATGCTGAGCTACAAGCCCCGTATACTAATAGTATAAATTAAGAATTTTTTATTATATCGGTAGTATGAAAGATTAGTTCAATGAGTTAAAATATTCTATTCCATTTCGAGCATCTCTACGTATATGCCATATGACATCGTTTTTAGAAATTTTATTTAGCATTGAAATTAAATGCGATTTATTTTTTGTATTTTCATACATAATTAGAGATGTCATTGCTTTGACTGAAATTTGGCGAGCCATTTTATCGGTTGAAAATGATGATTGTTCATATATTTTAAGAGCGTGATCTCCATAGTATTTGAGAATTTCAAGAGCATTATATTTACCATAATTTTCATTGAATGAGTCAATTATAATTTCTATTGGGGATCGATTTAGTGCATATAATTTCAAAGCTTGATTATGAATGTTAAGATCAGAATGGTTAATAAAATTATCATAATTAGAATAATGGCGGGCATACTCAAATCCTTTTAGTATGTTTAAAATTTCGTTTGGATCAGAATTATTGGAAAGTGATTGAATTAATAAATCAATATTATGGGAAATGCCTATTGCCTGATATTTGATTGGATCTTTAAAATTATGAATTTTTTCTACTTCATTTGAAAAACCCATTGATTTAATTAAGTTAGGTCGGATAAGAGGATCATTGAGAGGGCATTGTTCAATTAAAGATAATAGCATTTTTGCATTGGGTGCATTACCCATAGAAAAAATGTTGAATAAAAGAATAGATGCTGCTTGTTTGACAAATTTTGATTTGTTTGATTCCAAAATACTATATGATAATTCTAAATAATGATGTGATTTTGATTTTGGAATTAGATGATGCAGATGGTTTAAAGATCGTATAATGTCAGCGACTAATTTATCATCATCATGGAAATTTGATTTCAAATATGAATTTAATTTATTTAATGATAAATCTGACTTCAATCGACCTAAAGATTTAGCGACCCATCGTCGAACCATAAGATCCTCATCTGTTGATAATTCAAATATATAATTCACATTGTTAATATCATTAATTTGACCGAGTGACCATATTGTGGTTCTTCTAATTTCTGGATTTGGATCATTTAGGACTTTTTTTAAATATTTTATAGCATTAAAATCGCCTTGTTTCCCGAGAGATTCTGCACATTCAATTCTTATGATATCAGTTTCTTCTTTATTAATTAATAATTCACCCAAATAAGGTGTTGATCGCCAATCACCTAGTTTTGCAAATTTATCGGGTAAATATTTTTTGACATCTAGATTTTTTTCATTCTTCAAATTGTATAATAATTCATGAAAATCATACATGATATCCTTATAGTAGTTACTATAACATCTTAATGAAAGTTTAGGATGCTTCACCTGAAACTGCTTCAAGCAAATTTAACAGAGATGATAATTCTTCTTCTAAGTTTATTCCAATCATTCCTGCTAGTGCTAAAGAGCTAACTATATTTTCTAAAATTTCATCCGCAATTTTTTCTTTTTGTTCTGCAATATTTGCCTGAGATGAAATTTGATATGCAAATTTATTTAGTAAACTTTCTCCAATCGATCTTAATGGTGAATTAATTGCAATTGAAACTGATGGAGTTGAAGTCCTTGCATTTGATCTTGATTCTATTAAAGATGAAAATCGTTCTTGAGCATCAGATATATCTAACATATTACATTCCTTTTTTGATATTATAATATTGGTTTATTACTTTATAAGATTAGCTATTATCTTGAATAATTAGAATTTCGTTTGGAAGTATAAATATTTGTTTAATTTACAAATATTGGTGTTTGAAAGGCCAATTATTGTTAATTAGTGAAAATGTCCATAAGAAATGATAGGGGGGGCGTGAAGAGAAAGTTTAACTTTGATGTTAGATCATCATAATTTCTTTTGCTTGTGCCCAACTTTCAAGATCTACTTTTTTTAATTTGCTTATTGCATCTTTTAATTTGACTGAGATGATCTTAGATCCTTTCAAAGAAGTCATAGTGCCAAACTTTGATTCATGGGCCAATTTTATTGCAAATAATCCGAATTGAGTGCTTAAAACTCTATCAAAACTTGAAGGAGAACCTCCTCTTTGAGTATGACCCAGAGTGACAGATCGTGTATCAAACCCCAAATCTTGCTTGATTTTAGTTGCGATTTTTTTTGCTATTTCTAATTTTTCTAATTGAATATGTCCATATTCATCTTTTTCTTGAGTTATATTATGATTTGATTTTTCATCATCTGGAATTTCATAAGCTTCGCTAACTACAATAATTGCCCATTTATTTTTATCATTATATCTGCGCTGAATTAAATGATAAATTTCATTTAATTTTAATGGATACTCGGGGATTAATATCACATGAGCATTACCTGCAATTCCTGAATGTAATGTAATCCAACCTGAATATCGTCCCATTATTTGTACCACAATTATTCTCTCGTGTGATTTTGCAGTACTTTTTAATTGATCAATAGCATTTGTCGCTGTTGTCACTGCAGTATTAAATCCAAAGGTATAATCTGTTGACTCTAAATCATTATCAATAGTTTTTGGTACTCCAATTATTGGAATATTATTTTGATGAAGAGCATTTGCAACGCCTAATGTATCATCTCCACCAATAGCAATAATACAATCAATATTATTATTTTCTAATGTATTTTTGATTTTAGACATATGATCTGTAATATTGAGTGGATTGAATCTTGCTGAACCAAGTAAAGTTCCTCCTTGGTCTTTTTGGTCAATTATATCAATTGGAATTTCTTGTGTTATATTATTGATTAAGCCTTTCCATCCATGTTTAAAACCAATTAATTCATGATTTAAATTTTGACATTGAATAAAAGCAGCCCGTATAACCGAGTTCATCCCGGGGGTGTCGCCTCCGGAAGTCAATATACCTATCCTCATATAATGTTACTTATGAAATAAATAATATCTAAAGGTTATTGAAATTGAAAGATATTTGGCGCCATTTTTGGAAATTAAATTAACTTGTAAAATGATAAAAAAAATAAAAATTGGAGTATTTTTTAGTTGCACACTTTCCGTATTATGTTATTAATTCAATTTCGTTCTAGGTACTGATCCGCGAAAGATTTTCACGTAAAACACCTTCTCCGTTAGTAAAGGTATGCTAAACATTTCGCCGAGGCTCAACGCTTACACAACCTGTCTATCAATCCCATCTTCTTTGGGTGGAGTCGTCTAATACCCATGTTGCAGTCACCCGCCCCATGTTGAAATATAATGAATAAATGTAATAATAATATCATGGTATGATATGTTTTTTTGAACATTATAGATCTGTGGTATTGAATGCGTATTTCGTTTTAGGACCAGCTTCGAGCTTAGATGCGTTCAGCTCTTATCTGGAAGGGCGTAGCTACTCGGCAGTGCCTTGTCAGACAACCGATCGACCAGAGGCCCCATCCCCACGTTCCTCTCGTACTGGTGGCAATTTACCTGCAAATACGCAACAGACCTGAAAGATAGAAACCAACCTGTCTCACAACGGTCTGAACCCAGCTCACGTTCCCTATTAATGGGCGAACAACCCTACTCTAGGTGACTTGTGCATCACCAAGCGAGGAAGAGCCGACATCGAGGAAGCAAGCCGCGGGGTCAATTTATCCCGTTTCTGGACGCATCCAGATCGATAAATGATTAATTCAAACCCTTTGTAAGATAATTTGCAGTATGACTGAAACATATCTAACTCGCGCTTTTTCTGATCGTAACTCGTTCCTTCATAGGTTATAAGTATAGGAATTGGTTGGGAAACAGACCAACAACACCATCATCATCAACTTTACAGTTTGATTAGGTGTGTGTAAGTTAGTTTTTTCTCTACTTGTATTCTTGTTATTCTTATAACTTTTGAAGAGAGTTTAGACCATTTTATTGTGCCGTTTTCGGCTTGGCACGAGCTTGTAACTACTTTAGTTTTAATTTATGGTGGGTTCTCCACAGGAGAAACACGATAAAGAACAGGTTGTATTTAATACAACTATTTTGCGATATTTTCAGAAAAGTAAAGGGTTTGTATGAACTAAATCACCGAGGTTATAAAACCAACGTGTGAACTTTAGCCCGCGACAACTCTGTTACCCCTGAGGTAACTTTTCTGTCACCACCCGCCCCCACCAAGGAGGATCAGGATGGATCGCTAGGCCCTACTTTCGTAACAGCGAGCAGGATTTTCGTGCTCACAGTAAAGCTGACTTATGCCCTTGCACTCTACGAAGGATTTCTGACCCTTCTGAGTCAACCTTTGGGCGCCTCTGTTTTCTTATCGGAGGCGTGCCGCCCCAGCCAAACTACCCACCTCCAGGTGTCCCCGACGCATCAGGTGAGCATACGCAGTCATCATAGTTAGTGTTCCATTGTTGACTCCAATTTACCCGGGGATAAATCTTCAAAGTCTCCTAACTACGCTCTGTATGATAACCGCATACACAACTGGAAGCTGTAGTAAAGCTCTCAGGGTCTTCTCTTCCCGTCAGGTCTCTCCGGACTGTTCGCCGGACTGTAGGTTCACTGGATTCTAGTTAGGGACAGGGGGAACCTCATTGTTCCCTTCATGGACGTCGGTAATTATCCGACAAGGCATTTGCCTACCTTAAGAGAGTCATGGTTACTCCCGCTGTTAACTCGAGCTTAGGCCGGTTGTACCCGGCTTTAACTTACGAGCACGGAGCAGGATTCACAAACTATACAAAGCGTTTCCGCGTAGCAGTTTGCTATGTTTTTGTTAAACAGTTGGGTTCCCTATGTTAGTGACACCTTCGGACGCAAAACGTCTAAAGGCAGCGATTATCCCGAAGTTACTCGCCTAATTTGCCGAATTCCCTTAACTACATTACTCCAAGAGGTCTTAGCCTTCTAAGCCTAAGGACACCCGTGTCGGTTTAGGTACGGATGCGCCATTAGTAAATATGATCGTTTTCATGGGCTTTTAGAAATCAATTCAACCCCCCACTATTGGGTGGCCATTCGTGATTTTGTCCAATTCTCTGCTCAACGCAACTCCTAGGACTTATACACTTAGTCTGGACGACGGTCCACAAGAACCTATCTACAAGCGTCCGATCATATTCTATCGTTACCGAGTTCAGGCGCAGCGCAGGAATATTAACCTGCTTCCCTTTTGCGATGACCATAATAAGGTTACGCTTAGGACCGGCTTACCCGAGGCTGATTGACATTGCCTCGGAACCCTTGCCTTTTTGACCCATGGGGTTTTCACCCATGTTTTCTGCCTACTACTACCAGGATCTGCACATGACAAAGGTCCACAGGTCATCTCCAACCTGCTTCTACCCTATGCCATCGAAAACCTACCGGATCGTATTAATATACGCCTCTGGGTATCGGGAGTCAGTTTGAGCCCCGTCCATTTTCAGGGCCGTACCGCTCGATGAGTAATCTAGTACGAACTTTTTAATGGGTAGCTGCTTCTAAGCTTACCACCTCATTGTCTTCGCGATACGACGCCCTTCAGCTTAACACTTAACTGACATTTGGGGCCCTTAACCCAGATCAAGCTTATTCGCTTCTCGGTGATCACCCTTACGGCGACCCACCCGACTGCTGGAGTCTACAAGAATTTGACATTCGGAGTTAGATGGAGTGGCGAGCCCGTGAAGGCCCTTTCCGACTCTGTCTGTACTCTACCTTCAAATTTCTTTCGTCCAACGCTGGTCTGCGGCACCACTTCGGTTTTAATGTGCTATCACGAGTTTAGATTAGCCTTTGACTACTATACGTAGGTCAGCGGAGCGAGTTGTATATCAGCAACCGTTCGGTCCTCCACCTTAGTTTCCCAAGGCTTCAACCTGCCCACGCATAGATCAACTCGTTTCGCATCTTATTCATGTGATTTCACGCCCTTTCAGACGTCGCCCCTCATAATATTGCGGGCTGGTTGGTTTCCCTACGGCACAGATATGATCTTAGCCTCACCACATAAATAAACTCCCTGGCCAGTGTTTCAAGACTGACGCAATGACGCTGGTAAACTCATCTCTCAAGAAGGTTTCGCAACCGTTAGATTCGATGAGTCTCTTTCCTTCGACGCCATTACACTCTTTAAGTAAATTATTTCAAGCTCTTTTCACTGTGTTTTACCACTACTTTTCACCTTTCACTCACGTTACTAGTTCGCTATCGGTCTTCTATTAATATTTAGGCTTTCCAGTTGGTTCTGGAGGTTTGGACGGAATTACCAATCCGCCCTAGTCTGGATACTAATGCTCATAGCATGTTTTATACACTTACGGGACTGTCACCCTCTATGGTTTTGTGTTCCAAACAAAATTCAGTTTCTAAAACTTACGCGTTGACACTAGTCCTCAACACCACATCCGAATATAATTTCTTATACTCATTCGGTTTGACCTGTTTCCTTTTTACTCGCCGTTACTAAGGAAATCTCGAAATTGATTTCTTTTCCACCTCCTACTTGAATGCTTTCGTTCGGAGGGTTCCCCGGCCCTAAGGGGCCTTTCATTGCTTTTTGGACAATGAATGGATTCCAATTCGGGTACCTATGGATCATAGCCTGCGTGCGGCTACCCATAGATTATCGCAGCTTGCCACGCCCTTCTTCGGTATAGAAGCCAAGGTATCCATAATTTACTGTTCGGCAGAATTACGCTAATGGTCTCTCTTGGATCAGTATTACCCACAAAATTGAGGATAATAGGAAGATGTTTCAAAAAATGAAACATTTTGACCATTACATAAAAATTATGTATTTATTTGTATTTTATGTAATACAAGAATACGTGTAAGTATGCAACAAATGAAATTTAATATATACCGTAGTAGTATAATAAACCGACTTTCCAGCTCCCATTACTCCATTCATGGTTATTTTAACAGAGAGTCTTCAAGTAAAAAATATATTTTTATTTACTCGCATAATCAAGCAAAAGCTTAGTTAATATAAAGGTAAAGTTAGATTACAACGATAATTGTTTTAGAAAGGTTAAATTACGTTATTAGAAGTTCTGAGACATTAATTTACGAAATGCGTAATGGATCCTTTTCAATAATAATTAACGTGGGTGGCCTTGTAAGGTATATGTTCAATTTGATTAATGTCCCTTTATCTTTTTATTTATATGATCATCTTGTGAAGATGTAGCAAAAATTTATTAAATTTAGGGATTGGAGAAAATATTGAATATGTTAGACGATAATTTAGAAGATAAGGTTGCAATATTAGCAGATAAATCAAAACATTCCAAAGAAGAAATCATGAAAATGATTGATGATGTTATCGAAGAAATGGACAATATGGTTGACCAAAATGGGGCCTTCTATGTTGTTGCAGGTAATTTGGGGATAAATGTGACTGTTTCAAAAGAGAAAAAAATTGGAATTAAGGATCTAAGTGATGGAATGGCTAATGTAACTATCTTAGGGCGAGTTGCCAAAATATTTCCGACAAATACCTTTTCCAGAAAAGATGGATCTCAAGGTAAAGTAAAAAATATAGAATTAATAGACAAAGATAGCAGTGTTAGAGTGGCTTTTTGGGATAATAAAGTTGCTGAGCTAGAAATAAAAGAAATCACAAATGGCAGTGTAATAAGATTAACTAATGTAAATGCAAAGAAAGGATATCAAGATAAAATTGAATTATCTTTGACTGGACAAAGTGTTATGGACCTTATAAACGATAAAAATTTAATTAAAGATTTTCCTGAAGTTGAGGTGGCAAGTTTTGCTTTATTGAAAAATTTGAAAAATTTAAATGATGGAGTAGACGTATCTGTTAGGGTTAAGATTGTTTCTAAAAGAGAAAATGTTACAGAATTTACAAAAAAAGATGGTAGTAAAGGATTGGTAAGTTCGATAAATATAATGGATGATGGGGGAAAAAGTAGAGTGACTTTTTGGGATGATAATACTTTGAAATTACAAAAATTGAAAATAAATGATGTAGTAGAACTTACTGATTTAAGAGTTGGGTCTTCAGATTATGGAAAGGAATTGACTTTCAACTCATATTCTATAATAAAAAATGTTGAAGATAAAAAATTAGAAAATATTGAAATTAATGAAAATCAAGAGTTGAGAGAAGTTAATAATTTAGGTGAAATTGAAGATGGTGAGAGAAACTTAATTGTTATGGGTAAAATTGTTTTGGTTGGAAATAAAAATAGTTTTGATAGAGATGGAGAGACCAGATATGTTGGAAATTTAACTATTCAAGACAAATCATTTCAAAGAAGAGTGACGTTATGGGGGAATCATGCTGAAAATATTGAAAAATATAAGGTTGATATGATTGTAAAATTAGAGAATGTTTCTGCTAAATTAAGTGATTATTCAAAAGAAATTGAATTATCTGTAGGGGATTATTCAACAATAACCGACATATCAAAGGGTGAAAAATTGGATGATTATGATAGAGAAATGAAATTAGTAAAATTATCAGATGTAAAGGAAGCTTCGAATGGAATGGCAATAAAAGTAAAAATATCTAGAATTTATGATGTGAATACAATTGAGAGAGATGGAAGAACATTGGAAGTTTTGAATATGAGCTTTTTAGATAGTGAAGCTATGCCAGGAAGAATAGCAGCATGGAATGATAATATTGGGAAGATATCCAAATATTCTGAGGGGGATGCATTATTATTAAAAAATGTAAAAATAACTCCAGCAGGTGAATATGATGCATCAGTTTCCATAAATCAAAATACAACTGTGGAAGAAACTGATTTAGAAATTGAGATACCCGTATTTCAGACTGCATCTGAATTACAAAATAACCCTAATAGTTATGTAAAAACAAGTTTGAATAGTCTTTCAGTTGCTTCGTTAGTTGAAGTAAGCGGAACCATTGTCAAATCATATTCTCCTAACTTTTACATGAGTTGTTCTGATTGTAGAAAGAAACTAAATGAATATTCTGAAAATGAAAATAAAGGAGTTTGCAATGACCATGGAGACATGAGTGGGAGGTGGAGAGTTATCTTATCATTGGTTTTGGATGATGGAACTGATACTGTAGACATAAAAGTTTTTGATGATGTGGCAGAGAAATTAATCGGTTTAGATGCGTTAGAAGCAAAAATGAAAATGGAGGAGTTATCTGATCAAAATGCAGCTACACAAAAATTAGTAATGAAAGAATTCATGGTTAAAGGAAGAGTTATTGAAGATACCTATGGTGATGAACCTAAAAAAGTTATTAATGTGAATGAAATAAGTATCATTGATTTGAGTAAAAAATCTGATGAATTTTTAAGTTCATTTGATTAATATTTTTATTTCTTAAGAGTGTTTCCAATTTCTAAGATTTTACTTATTGTAAGATCTATATCTGACATTTTTGTCCTATGATTTGTAATTGCGACTCTTAGTGCATATTTATTGTTTAATATTGTAGATGAAAATAATGCGATACCTTCTTCTTGTATTCGTAGAAGAACTTCTTTGTTGAGAGAGTCATTAATGGCATCATCTTTATTTGAAAAAATAAATCTAAAACACACGATATTAAGAGCGATTGGAGCTAAAATTTCTAATTGATCAGAAGCCTCAATTAAAGTACCTAAATATCTAGCTTGTTTAATATTTTGATGGATTAATAATTGATATTTTTTGAAGCCATGTTCTTTAATCAAGAACCAGGCCTTAAGTGATCTGAAACCACGTGATAATTCAATACCATATTCGGTTGCCCAGTTTTTAAATGAAGAGAAGCCTCGTGTTTCTTCTGATAAATAATCTGGCCGAAGGGTAAATGTAAGTTTATGAGCGATTGGATCTTTCACTAAAATTAATCCTATTTCATATGGCATATACATCCATTTATGCATATCAAATGCTATTGAGTCGGCTAACTCAAGCCCAAACATAATATCATCATATTCGGGGACAATTTTTGCTAGTGCTCCAAATGCACCATCAATATGATACCATATTTTATATTTTTTTGTGATTTCTGCTATTTTATTTAATGGATCAATAGCACCGGTATTTACAGTCCCTGCATTCGCTACAACTGCCATTGGAATTTTACCATTTGAAATATCATCTTGTATTGTTTTTTCTAAATTTTCTACATCCATTTCAAATTTGTCATTAGTCGGTATTAGGGTAATATTATTAGATCCAATACCGAGAGTTTCAATAGATTTTTTTATTGAACTATGTATCTGGTCAGAGCCATATATTACAAAATCTTGACTCATTGATCTTAGACCTTCTTTACGAATGTCATTATTTGACATTACGTTTCTGGCAACGGCTAAACCAGTCAAATTCGCCATTGAACAACCTGATGTAATTAAACCGCTAGCTTTTTTATCAAAATTTAACATTTCTTTTGCCCATTCAATAATTTGTAATTCAACATAATTTGCGATGTGTTCACCACCACCAGTATTAGAATTCATAGTTGTGGCTAATAATTCTGCGATTGCACCTGTAGGAGTCCCTGTGCCTTTGACAAAACCCCAAAATCGAGGATGGATATTCCCTGAAGGGTAAGGTAAAATATTATTAATGAAATCATCAAAAATTTCATTTGTTGATTGAGGTTTGAGAGGAATTGATGATGAGAAGTATTCTTTTGTCTTAGGGGGAATAGGTTTCCAAACTTTATTTTGTTCAATATTTGATAGGTATTCGATCATTAGATCTATTGATTGATAACCTAATTTACGGATTTCATCCCAATTATTTGGATCAAGGGAAATCTCACCATTATTTTTCATAATAAAGTTAATTAATTTTGTTCTAAAAAAGGGTAACAAATAAAACAAAATTATTTAGTAATTTTTACATGAAATCTAATTGACTTGGTATTCTAGTCTTTAGGTTAAGTAGAGTTACCTGCCCTGGTGTTGGATCGATGTTTAATGATTTTTGAAAACTTGTTTGTGCTTGCATAGTTCCTGAGTTTACGATTTGAACTCCTTTGTACTTACCATAACCATTAATGTGAACATGACCACCATGAAAGATATCTGGGATAGGATCAATAACCAAATGATCTTCTGGTTCAGTTGCTAATGGTGTTTTGGACCCCCACATTGGTGCGAGATGTCGAGCTTTTAACATGTTGATCATTACTTCAATTGGTTTATCAATTTGCATACCAGGTATATTGTTAATCATATCAGGTAATGATGTACAATGATAAAGTAAAGTATTAACTCCATGTAATGAGACTTGAGATGGATTAGGTAGTAAATGAACATTTTCCATTTTTGATAATGTTGGGGCATATCTTTCTGGAATTTTTGGTTGGGGCTCTGCAGATCTCACCATATCATGGTTACCAGGTATTACTACCATTTGAACATCCTCGGGTATTCTTTCAAGAAAGCTTCCAAAGGCATCATATTGGTCATGAATAGAGTCCATAGCGAGTTCATCTAATTGTCCTGGATAAATACCAACACCATCTACTACATCACCAGAAAACATAACATATTTTGTATTTTTACCTAGTTTTTGTAGGTGAAGATTTTCTCCTTTTCCATTTAAAAAATCAATAAATTTATCCATTGGTTTGTCTAGAAAGCCTTTTGAACCTACATGAATGTCAGATAAGAATGCAACATGAACAGTTTCATCTGCATAGTTTTGACTACTTATTGGTTTTGAAGGAATATCAGGTAGGATGATATGAGTTGCAAAAAACATTCCTTTTGGATTAACATTCCCTTTTACACAAATGACAGAGTCTAACATGATTTGTGTTGCTTGTTCAACTAATATTGGATCAGATACTATCACTTCTAATATTTTTTCGTTATGGGGATCTTCTAATATTAGTTGGGCAGAGTTCTCAGAATTTATTGTTTTTTCAGACAACATACCTATAACGGAGATGTTATTTTGTTCTTTTTTAACTTCATTGATTTTATGAAAATTAGATAGATCGGCTCTTCTTTTGAGAATATTTGATAATTTTTTGTATCGGTTTTGAAAATAACCCACCATGTCATTTAGATCACCAACTAAATTATCAGATAAAATAGGTTCTTGAATTATTGAAAATTTAGGTTCATAATTATGTAAATCTGTTAAATCATCAATTTTTGTGTTGATTGTATATTTTTTTTTAATTGTGGGGATTTTACGAGAAATTGGTGGTTGAATGTTCACTTTGTAATTAGGGGTTGGTGATTGATTTGTATTATTGATTAATTTTGTTAAAGTAAATTCGTCACACTTTATATCTGTCGAAAATGTTTCTATGAATTTTTTTGCCAATGCCATTGGATCTGAATGATTGCGAAAAACAGTTTTTGAATTAGGTGATACAATGTAATTATTGCTTAACAAAAATTTTATTGCTTTTCTGTCTTCATCCATATTGAAAAAAAAACTTCATCAAATATTACTTATCATATAAAATCAAAGAAAAAAATTAATTTTTTTTTATTTTTAAGTATGTCTTAATAAATTCATGAGGGCTTTTGGAACATCTTCATGAGATGATACCATTGAAAATCGTCCACTAGTTTTTCTAGCCATATCTGATGCTAATCTTCGACCCCAATCATGTTGAGAGGGGAGACCTAAAATATGTAGTTTGGGAAAACGATAAAGTTGTCTTCGAGGATCTCCACCTTTATTGAAAACTCCATCAGTGACCAAAATTGCGAACTTATTATTACCTCGCATTTTTGACAATTCAATACCACCTATTTCTAGACCCTCACTTATATTTGTATATCCTGCGCTTTCAGAGTCTAATATTCGATTGACTAATTCATTTATATCTACTTTTTCATTTGTTCTTTTTATCACATATGCTTTAGTATTGAATAATACAACCGAGAATGTGTCATGTTCTAAATGGTAGGCCATAACTGCAACGGCAATTGCTGCAACAGTAAATTTACCACCATATAATGATCCTGAAGTGTCAAAGATTAAAACACCTGATTTTGTTTTTTGTCTTCTTTCAATTGCAATTATATCTTCATATGATAAAATTCCTTTTTCCATGAAATTTTCTAATGTTAATTCATCATCAAATTCATCTGAACCAGGGCTATATTCTGTGCGAACTAATACGTCTCCACGGAGACCTTGTCCTGTGATACCTTTTGAAATTTTAATAATACTTTTTCTAGCTAATCTGCGGAAAATTGGTCTGGCCCTTTCTGAAAGATTTCCTCGTAACATGAAAAAGAGATTTGGTGCTGTGTTATCTCCTGCCGAAGCTCTTCTAGAAAGCATTTGATATCCTTCAGAACTTGAGAGTTGTTCGGCAACAGCCATTTGATTTGTCATAGCCATACCTTGAATAGCAGGGACATTGTCCATTTGAATTGCGGTATCTGCATGTTTTTTGATTTCCATGAAATTCATACCTTTGGATAGTTTATGATATTGATTTTTTGATCTTCTACCTGTTATAATTTCTGCCTCTAGGATTTTATCTTTATCCATTTTACCTCTCATCGATGAGAGTTGTCGGGCTAAGTCTTCGGAGATCTCCCCATTTGAGAAGAGCTCCTTATTCAAAAAAAATCTTGATCTGCCAAAACTTCGTGGATGATATCTTTAACGACATCTTCTACTCTTTTATCGACCCCATCCTCTAATTCTACTTTTGTAGATAAAGCCATTATACCTGCATCTAACCAAGATTTAGGTTGGGTTTTATCTAAGTATTGAAGAATACTTGCGAAATCAATTGCGCCTCTTATAGAGCTACCCCTTCTTAAATCATTCCAATCTCTTGATTTTCGTATTATTCGAACAACTGGATCAATGATTTGTTCATCAGATACGCCAGATTTGATGGTGACTATTTCTCTTTCTTCTTCTTCCGTTTGATATTCTAATCTGATCCAGGCAAATCGGTCTTTGAGTGCTTCAGATAATGGTGTTGTGGCTACGAATTCTTGTGGGTTCATTGATGAGATAATATAAAAATCATCAGCTGCTCTTATTTCTCCTAATTTGGGTACAATTACAACACCTTCATCCATTGCAGCTAATAATACATTTTGAGTCCCTTCTGGCATTCTATTCAATTCATTGAGGAATAACATTGAACCTTTTTGCATTGAACTGACTAAAGGACCTTGAACGAATGATTCTTTTGAATATCCTTTTTGCATTACCATAGGTGGATCAAAGTGTCCAACCAACCTTGCTGCACTATATCTGTCATCTCCATCAACTCTTTCTAAATCTAATGAAAAATAATTTGCTATTGCATGTGCAAGTGTTGTTTTACCAACACCTACATCTCCCTCTAAAAGTAAATGCTTTTTTGCTAATTTGGCAGCTAATGCCAATTTTAATTCTACTTCTCGTCCTACAATATTATACTTATTTTGTAGTTCTTCAATAACTTCTTCTAATGTTTTTCCATTGATTTTGACAGGAATTACTTCGCTCATTTTATTTTCCTCTAAGGGCCTAAATTTTTTTATGGTTGAATTTAGACTTCTCGGTATAATAAAAATAATCTTTATTATTAAAGATAGAGATATCTACTAATTATATATTTATTGCATTTACATAAATAAAGATATTTATGATTTTTAAGTTATAGATATATATTTTTCGCAAGTTAATAATCATTATTTTTTGTCTTATTACTTACTACTATTTCATTATCAACAATTTCAAATTTTAAAATATTATCTGAGTAATAGTTTGTGTGTTGAGGAAAGATTGGGGCGTCTGGATTATATGAATTTGAATATGTAGTGAAAAAAATTGGGAGATCTGTTGAAATTTGTTTGAGTAAGGATAAAGAAAGACCTAGTGCAGACATATTTTGAAATTGTTGAGTTTGTTCATTTTGAAAATCTCGAAAGTAATTTGGTAGTTCATCTACCCATATTAATTCCAATCTAGGATTGATATAAAGAGGCAGTTCAATTAGAAGATTTAAAAGATCGGTTTTTGTGTTTGGTTGAAGAATATGACTTGAGGATGGTAATGTAGTTGATGACCATTTTCTGTTGACATCAATTATTAGAGTATTCATTTCTGTAAGGTTGAGAGGATTATCATAAATTGTTATTGGTTTTAGAGGTGGTTTTGTAAATACTGCATTTAAAGATGGGGTTTTAGTTAATGCGTCTAGATTTACCATATCTATATTTGATTCTAAGATATATAATATTTAAAGATTTAATATTGCTATTATTATATTATGAAGAAGGTATAATAGGTTTTAAAAATGAATGAAAGTTCAAATAATTAGTACCTTATAATAGGGATAGTTTATGTCAGAAAAATTAGAGCTCCCATGGATACCTGGATTGAAAAGACCAAATTTTTCATTCTATAGAATTAAAGTTGCGATACCGACAAGTATTCCTAATTCATTCATTTATGGATTAATATTTCTTAGTGTATTGTATATATTCTCTGGAGGAGTATATGATTTAGTTGAAGAACCATTCGCAAGAGGATCTGACTCGCAAGGTAATCCTGTTTTAATTTTTGCTGATCAAGATAGACAATTTTTGATAGAAGGTTTAGTCGCAGGTATTATTATGTTTTTAGGTGCTGCTGGTTTATATTTAATATATGAAGCTACTACCGACCCACATAACCCAGATAGAGCAACTAGCTATCAGTTATTAGGAGTATTATTATTATTTGTATCGTTTTTTATCCTTCAAACTATGTATAATTGTAAATTGACAGGTGGATGTTAAAAGAAAAAGTGGACTGGACGGGATTTGAACCCGCGGCCGCTTCGGTGCAAGCGAAGCGCTCTACCGGTCTGAGCTACCAGCCCTCAATTACTCTCATGGAAACTTCTCTTTAATATTATCGATAGTGACTTAATGGAATATTGATGTGTGTGATTATTACAAACAAATATTATTGGTTTATGATTTTGAATTGGAAAGATTTTTTAAATGAATTTTTGCGGTATCGTATAGATATAAATGATGAATCTTGATGAGGATTTAGTAATACAAGAAATGATGAATAAAATTTTATTAATTGCTTTAGAGGACGGAGAAATTACTAAAGATGAATTGGCAATTTTGGAACAAGTAAAATTAGATGTGCAGAATTTAAGAATGGGATCAACAAACATTGATGAAGAAAGTTTGAAATCTGAAATTGGTGTAGATAGATTAATGGATTTTAGAAAAATTTTATTGGAAAATGCATATGAAATTTCGCAAAAAGATGATATTATAACTGAGAAAGAAAGAAATTTGATAAATTCAATTATAAAAAGTGTAATTCATAGAGATTAATAAATAGAATTTTTGATTTTAAGAAATGCGAATGTATTGATTATTATCAGAACCGATGTCAACATTATTATAAGAAATATTTAATCTAAAGTTGTAATATATGGAAGCCTATATTCTAGATCAGTATATATCCGCGTTCATTTTGTTTATACTTGGAGTATTGACTGTGGTTGCGTTCATGTTTTTAAATCAAGCATTGGGACCTAAACGTAAATTAGATAATCAAATTGATGGTTTGGGTGCTTTTATCGCATATGAATGTGGTGAAGTACCTATTGGAGATGCTCAGACAAGATTTAATTTTCAATACTATGTATTTGCATTAATTTTTGTTATCTTTGATGTAGTTACCTCATTTTTATTGGCATGGGCACTTTCTGTGAGATACATTGATACTCAGGATCAATTAACAACAACAATGATCATGGCAGGCATATTTGTTGCACTATTAATGGTTGGATTTGGATATTGGTGGAAAAGAAATGCATTAAGGTGGATGTAAATATGGAAGACGAATTATTATTTAAACTTAGAAAAGAATTTGACCAAGTCATAGGTTTACCAGAATTAGAAAATATCAAAGAACATAGAATTGATATAGCTTTGGATCCAAAAAATTTGATTGATGTTGCAAATTTCTTAAAACATGAGATGGGTTTTACTATACCAAACATGTGTACAGGGACTGATTATAAAGATAAAATGGAAGTCTCATGGCATATTGGTAATCCTAATTATCCAGTTTTAATGGTATTGAAAGTCGAAATTGATAGAGATAATGGTGTAGTTGAGTCACTAACTCCGATTTGGGAAGGAATGAATTGGCATGAAAGAGAAACATATGATTTGTTAGGTGTTAAATTTGAAAATCACCCAGATTTGAGAAGATTATTATTGCCAGAAAATTGGGAAGGTCATCCTTTAAGAGAGGATTATGTGTATAAAAGGCCTGTATATAGAAAACCGGAGGACTTTTAATAATGTCTGAGAAAACTGAAATGAATTTATTTATGGGACCACAGCATCCATCGATGCATGGTTTATGGTCGTTAAGATTAACAATAGATGGTGAAACTATTGTTGGTGGAGATGCACAAATTGGTTATCTTCATAGAGGTTATGAGAAATTATTGACTAATAGATCATATGAACAAGGAATACCTATTTGTGATAGATTATGTTATGTAGAGTCACATAGTTGGTCTAGTGCATATACCCATTCAATTGAAGGTATTTATCAAATTGATATACCCGAAAAGGCACAATTAATTAGAATTCTGACTCTTGAAATGCAAAGAATTGCTAGTCATTGTTTATGGTTAGCTGCAATGAGTGTAGATATTGGTGCATTAACAATGTTAATTTATCCAATGAATGCTAGGGAAATTATTCTTAATATGCTTGAAGCCATAACTGGTGCAAGAATGACATATAATTATGTAAGAATCGGTGGTGTATGGGCTGACTTACCTGTTGATATTGAGAAAAAAATGCAAGATGGATTTAGTGAATTTAGTAGATTGCATAATGAGTTTATAGATTTATTAGAAGAAGCACAAATTTTCAGAATTAGAACTCAAGGTATTGGAGTAATGAGCAAAGAGATGGCTATGAATTATGGTACCGTCGGACCTGTTGCGAGAGCAAGTGGTGTTGATTTTGATGTCAGAAGAGATGATCCATATTGGGGTTATGATAAATTGAAATTTAAAGTTCCTGTAAGAACTGAAGGGGATTCTTTTGCCAGATATAGAGTTAGATTAGAAGAAATGCAAGAGTCCATAAATATATGTTGGCAAGTATGGGATAAATATAATGAATTGAAAGCGACAGATTCTTTTAGAAATATGGATGTTCCAAGAAGACCTCCAGCTGGTGAAGTATATAGAAGAATTGAAACTGGAAGAGGGGAAGGTGGTTTTTATTTAGTAAGTGATGGAAAAACAAATCCTTACAGATGTAGAATCAAAAGTCCCGTATTTAATAATTTACAGGTTTTGACACCTTTAGTTATCGGTGGTAAATTAGCTGATATTCCTGCAGTCATGGGATCAATTGATCTTTGTGTTGGAGATTTAGATAGATAAAATAATTATTAATTTTTTACCAATACATCAAATATTCTCATTATTTCTGGTCCTGTAGTGTCTGAACCAACTAACACACCATTATCGTTTCCCATTAATCCTGGTCGTGGATATGGGGTTCCCCTATTTACTGTGACAACATCCACTTTAGTGTTAAAAAAATCTTCAATGAAATCTAAATCGTCATCACTGATGAGTGGATGAGCTAAAATTCCATTTTGATTACCATAAATTAATGAACCAACTATTGTTGTGTTCATGATATCTTTGGATATTAATTCGGTATCAAGAGCATCTGAAATTTGTTTTTGTTCTGCAGATGTAAATTCAGTACTAACTATAGTTTTGCTATCGCTAGTAACAATAATATTTCCAAGGGCAGTTAATTTTGAGTCAATTATATGAAGTTGAGAGTCTTCTGGAAGAAGATTTGAAATGGTTTCTATTTCATATGAATTCGTTAGTTTGGGTATGAGTAAATTTTTATTATTGCCTGTACAAAATAGACCAATTAAATTCGAATTATTTATGGTAGTTTCAATCGGTTGAATTCCTAAAGTATCTTTGATTATAGTTTGAATGTTAGGTTTTATTCCATATGGTATGATGGAATAATTATTTGTACTTAATCCAAATATACCGATACTTGAATTACCCAATATATCAATTGATTGGATTTCCATTATAGATACTCCTGATATTAATGAAATGATTATTCGTCGTCTTCTTCTTCAACAAAGTCTTCTTCTTCAAGATCTATTTCGTCTTCTGTTGGTTGGGCCTTTACTTCAACTGTTTGTGTTGTAAATGCCTCTTCGGGTGTGAGACCTGCGAGATAAATTGCAACGACATTATCATCTCCTTTTTCGGCCCGAACGGTAATCTTTCGTGGTGGTTTTTGCATACCTCTTTTGAAGATAAATTCGTTCACATCTTGTGCTAACCAAACTTCATCCACTTTCATATGTTTCATTATAAATTCTTTTACTAATTTTACAGCTTTTGATGCCCTTTTAGTTCTTGGAATTGAATTCATAAAGGGATAAAATGGTATAGTATAAGTTCGTTCTTCAACTACTTGGTGTGACATATTATTTACCTCTTAATGGTGTGAGATCGCCAATTTCGTTCTCCAGGGTGTTGTCTAACTTTTCTTCCTGTTTTTATGGTTACCCATGTGGGAACAGGTAGATTTGATCTCATAGCTTTTGCATATCTTTTCTTTCTCGGATAAATTTTATTCCTTGCCATAGTTTACACCCTCTTGAAAGTTATTGAGGAATCTCTTTTCCTATCTTGTAATTTTTTTAATAGGTTTAAAAGTTGCTCTTCTGAAACTCTTCCGATGACTCTTCCTGATTGAGATAAATATATTAATTGGTTTTCTATGTTTTCTGCTAATTGAGGTTTAACCAAACGTATATTGGTCAATCTTTGTTTTGCTTTGTCTGATAATATAGATCGGAGAAAAGCTTGTTTTTGAGCTTCTTGTTGTTTTTTAAGTTCTTCTTGTTGTTTTAAATTTTCTGTATCAGTGGTTTGAGGTGTATTTTGTTTTTGCAATTCCTCAAGTCTCTTACGTCTTAACGCATCTAGGTCATCGCTCATTTTTATCACTTATTGTGTACATAAATGGGCAATATTATCAACGAAAGACATTCCTCTAGCAGTGATTTGTCGTCCTGAAGGAACTTTTTCTACTAGTTGTGCCGCTTCTAATTGTTTTAATACATTTCTTGCAACACTTCCACTACCAGGTCTTGATTTTTCTTGTTTTGAACCTAAGTTTTTCTTTCCCCCATACATGGTTTTTATTCTTCTAGTTCCAAGAGGCCCACGTAAATATATTTTTCGTAGGACAGCTGCAGAACGAATATACCACCAATCTGGATTTTCTGGAGGCAACTCTCTACTAACACCTGTTTTTACAAATGGAGCCCAATCAGGTGGTAAAATTTCAGGTATTGATTTTAATTCTGTTGCCATTCTGTTGATTAGTGTATCAGCTGTGACATCATATGCGGTTGTCATAATATTACCTTAATTATTTTATATAATTCGTATTTGCATATGTTTATTAAAACATTCTATCTATTACATATATTTCAAAAAAATTATGTTATACCATTTAATTAAATTATGAAAATTGTGTTAGGGTGAGAAAAGAATATAAAATAATAATACTATGAGGAAATATGGTTAAAGAAAATTATACTGATGTCCTTCATGGTAAGGTAAATGTTCAAGTTGGAAAGAATGGTTTTAACGAGGGATTAATTAAACAAATTATTGGTGAATTTAAAAATAAAAAATTCATTAAAATAAGATTTCTAGATGTTGATAGTTTTGGTGATATGGATAATGGTGCGAGTCAATTAGCGAAAATGACGAATTCAACAGTTAAAGACATAAGAGGAAATACATGTATTTTAAAAAAAAATAGATAATAAATTCCTATAATTCATTGAGGTAAGTTTTATAGTTTCCTAAAAATAAAGATAAAGCGGTCCATAGTTCTAAAGGTTGGTCTATTAATTTGACTTTTTGGAATTGTGAATATTTTTTATCATCAAATGAACCATGAGCAAAACCACCAAATATGAAATTCGATTTTTGAAAATCAGTTGGATCTAAATCACGACCTTTGGTTGAGAGTAAGATTGTATTGTCTACTGTGAGTGGAGGTAAGTTTGAATTTTGTATCAATGGAGATTTATTTTGATTACTGAGTAGTAATTCAAGGATACCGTTGAATCTATATTGGGATCTAGGTAATTTTGTCTCAGGCATGACTTCGAAAGTTTTGGTTTTAGTTGAAAAAAATAATTTTAGATTTGGTATGATTTTTTGATATCCGGATGCCAATAATAGTGAAAAATGAAGAATATCTGGACGATCTTTTCGATTTTCTAATGGAATTGATTTCAGCAAATGTTGATGTATAGAACCATCAATAATTGGTTTACGTTTATTTTTTTTATAATATTTTTTTATTTTAGGATTGGTTAACCAATCATCTGGAACTAAATCAATCGCAGTTTCAGCAATGATAATATTCATGATTTACCCTTATATTGTAGATTTATTCCCAAATACTTGTAATTTTGGGTGCTCCATCATCTTCGTTTATTTTTTCTACAATTGCAGAAATTTCATCTACTTCATTTTCAAGATTGATATCATATGGACTAGATACTCCTGATAAAATAGTTGTTACTTGTATTTTGTTTCCTAGTGTTTGATCTACTTGAGTTCCCCAGATTATTTCACTTTTTTCTCCCATTTCTTGAGAAATTGCTTGAACACACCTTCTTACTTCTTTCAATTGTAATGTGTCACCTCCAGAAATATTGATTAAGGCTGCTTTACAATCCATGATTTGAACATCTAATAATGAATTACTTAAACTCTCTCGGAGTGCATCTTCAATGCGGTTTTCTCCTTCTCCTTCACCCATTCCGATTACAGATGTTCCACCTTGTCTAAGAATTTGTTTTATATCAGCGAAATCAACATTAACATATGCTGGGGTAATTACTAAGTTTACGATACCTTTGACTGCTCTAACTAATATTTCATCTGCGACTTTAAATGCAAGTGATATTGGTAAATGAGGGACTAAATCCATTAGTTTCTCATTTGGGATAACAATGACTGTATCACACGCATCAAATAATTCTTTTAACCCTTCCATTGCATGTGTAGCTCTTGTTTCGCCCTCCATTTCAAATGGTAATGTACATACTCCGACAGTTAGTGCGCCTTGATCTTTAGCTTGTTGAGCAATTACTGCTGCTGCACCAGTTCCTGTACCACCACCCATTCCTGCTGTGACAAAAACCATATCTGCATCTTTAAATGTGGAGGATATGGTAAATACACTTTCTTCTGCTGCTGCTTTTCCTTTTTTAGGATCGTTTCCTGCACCTAATCCTCTAGTTAATTTTTCGCCTAATAATATTTTTTCATCTGATTTTACGGCCAATAAATGTCTTGCATCTGTATTCGCAGCTACTGTAAGAGGACCTGAAAAATCTGACGTTGCAAGTCTATTGATGGCATTACATCCCGCACCTCCAACTCCGACTGCGATGATGTTATTTTTTGTTTCCCCAATTAAATCTTTTAAAAAAGCATCCATGTTTTTTGCGGATGTATTTGCGACATTATTTGAAACTGTATTTTGTTCGTCGCCTCCTAATTCATTAAGTATATCTTTTAGACTTTGAGCCATATTATTAATAATGTAGTTTTTTTATATAAAATAGAGTAATACCAAGGCAATATCTGTGTAGTTAGTAATCTCTCCAAAATGGATCTTCTTCCTCTTGGATAAATTCAGGATCAATTTCAATATTATCTATTGTTTTGAATTTTGGATTAGTTATCATTAAATCTTCAATTATGTTTTCAATATCATTTACTAAATTCTCTGATCCTTGTTTGGTGACTGTGTTTATTGAGTAGTATTTTGAATTTTTTATTATTTTTTCTTCCTCTAAAAGTTTGATTAAATTTTCCATGGTATTAGAGTCGACTAAATCATTTTTCGTGATGACAATGATTGGATCAGATGATGGGTAATATTCTTGAATTTGTTTTAATAAATTAATTTGATGCGATATGTTGTTAGAGGCACCATCTGATGGATCAATGAAATATAAAAGTAAATCAGATAAATATTGTAATGCTAAAATTGCTTGTAACTCTATATCATTTCTTTCTAAAAAATCCCTGTCAAGTAATCCGGGCGTATCAACAAATTGAATGCTGAAAAATTTTAGAGGGCGGTGACCAAATATAATCGACTTAGTTGTGAATGGGTATGGAGCAATTTCGGGATTACCTGAGGTGACTGATTTTATAAAAGAGGATTTTCCTGCATTTGGAATACCTGAGATGACCACAGTAGGGTGATAGGGGTTAAAACTAGGGAGTGTTCTTAAGTTATTTCTTGCTTTGATCAAGTCCTCTAAGAAAGGTTGAATTCTGTAAACTAAACTTGAAAAGCGACCAAAAGCTTGTTTTCTTAATTGGCGATTTTCATCTTTATGTTCTGTGATTATTAGATTTTCTTTTACTTCATCTTGAATTGAGCGTATGGCTTTGGTTATACCATGTACTCTAGATAATGAAATTTTTAATTCATCTGTTCCACAAAATAAATCTGCCATTTCTTGATAAAATGGATGGATATTTTCGATCGTGGGGAATTGTGAAATGATACGCTCTATCCGATCAACAATTACATTTGCTGCAGTATTAATTCTATTCAATTCATGATTTCTAGATCGTTCAATCGCAGATCTAGTTCTTGAAGATATATTTGTTTTTAGAGATTTTTCAAATGCAATATCTAGTAATTCTTGAGATGTTTCAATATTATTGATTTTCTCAAAAGGGTTACCGATATTTTCATCCATTTGTTATTATTGAGATGTTATTATAATTAATTTAGGATGTTTTACAAATAATAATAATCCAGATATGAATTTATTAAGAATAATTATCAATCATGATTGAAAAATGGAATTAGATTTCGGCGAATAAGGTAAAACCTATCTAAATATATAAAAAAAACTATGTTTTAATCTATTTAGAACAAAGGTAATTGAATGGTACAAAGAGCAAGAATTAGATTATTAAGTACTAGTGTTGACTCCTTGCGAGGAATAACAGATGAATTAACAAATATATCTGAAAAATCAGGTATTAATATGAAGGGACCAATTCCATTCCCTACAAGAAAAGTAATTATCCCTGTGAGGAAATCACCTTGTGGAAATGGAACTCAAACTTGGGAACATTATGAAATGAAAATACACAAAAGGCTAATAGACTTGGACGCTGATGAAAAAGCTATGCATTTGTTAATGAGATTAAATGTGCCTGATGACATAAGAATAGAAGTTGAACTTGCTTAAGAAATAAAATCTATCTTTAATTATTTAAATGATAATTCAATATATGTAATATACTCATCGCCGATGTTTCGGGGCGAGTAGGATGAGAAAAATGAAAGCAATATCAGTAGGAAGAATTGTAACAAAAGTAATGGGAAGAGAGGCAGGAAGAAAAGCTGTTGTGACACAATTAATTGACAGAAATTTTGTAGAAATAACAGGACCTGTGGATTTGACCGGAATAAAAAGAAGAAGAGTGAACATAAATCATATTGAACCAAGTGATATGTCTGTGGAGATTAAAGCTGGTGCAGATGATGGAAAGGTTATGGCCGCATTAGAGAAAGATAAAGATATTAAAAATTTCATGATGGAAAAAGTATATTAGATAACAGTGACCATAATTGATTAACTCAAGTGATTTTAACATAATAGACTTAGAAAAAATTGAACTAGAAAAAATTAAATTGAAAGAAGATCATTCTGGTGAGAGGAGTGGTGAGAAATATATTGAAAATGGTTTCATTATTCTAGATAAACCGGTTGGGCCAACGTCACATGATGTTGTAAATACAGTAAAATTAATTTTGGGTTTGGCTAAAGCGGGTCATTCTGGTACCTTGGATCCAAATGTGTCAGGAGTACTACCTATTGGATTACAAAATGGTACCAAAATATTAAACTGGTTGAGTAAATCAAGAAAAAGATATATTTGTAATATGTCATTCAATGATAATGTAGATGAAAAAAAAATCAAAGATGTGTTGAATGAATTCACTGGTGAAATTTATCAATTTCCTCCTTTAGAGTCAAATGTAGTCAGACGATTGAGAAAAAGAACGGTATATAATATTGAATTATTAGATATAAGAGGTAATGATTTTCTTTTGGATGTTGAATGTGAAGCGGGAACATATATCAGAACATTATGTGTTGATATTGGGAGAGTGATAGGAGTAAAGGGCTATATGAAAGAATTAAGAAGGATTTCATCGGCAAAATTTTTGGAAAAAGATACTATAACATTACATCAATTATTTGATGCATTTCATGATTATAAAGAAAATGGAGATATGAGTGGGCTAAAAAAAATTATTAGGCCAATTGAAGATATTTTAGATTTACCAAAAATGTTGATTGACAGTATTGGGATAAAGAAATTTAGGAATGGTGGGAAAATCAAGAATGATCAAATATTGGGATATGAAAATTTTCATAAAGATGATTTTATTCAACTTTTTTCTGTAGCTGAAGAATTGATTGGAATTGGAATTGCAATTATTGATAGTGTTAGTCTGAGAGAAAAAAATAGTGTTGAAGTAGTACAACCAAAAAAAGTAATCTAAAACAGATAGTATCTAATTTATCTATTGAAAAAATATTTTTATCTGATAGTGATAAAAGTGATTTATGTCTATAATGAGTGGAGGGAGTAAAAACATAAACATAATAATGTTGATGATTATTTTACTCGTACTAATTGGTGGTTTGTTGGCATTTGGAGTATTAGAAAATTTTGAAGCGGATGTTGTAAAGATTACCCCTCCTGATGAAAATCAATTGCAACCTGGGAGAATATTGTCTGATGAGAAAATATATATTTCTGGTACAGGTACTGGGAATTTTCGTACTCATTGTAAAGAGTCTCATATAAATAATGATGATCCATTATTATATCCTCGACAGACTGGTGCTGCTCATGAACATGTTTTTTTTGGTTTCACCAAAACAGATGCATTTACAACTATAGACACTTTAGAAAATGCTACTGATTTTAGTACCTGTGAGGGTGGAGCACTTAACCAAGCCGCATATTGGGTTCCATCGTTATTCACAGCAAATGGTGAGCGTTTAGAGTATATTGAACCCCTATTCTATTACAAGAGTGGATTCCATCTGGCTGCAAATATCATAAATGTGCCTCCTCAAGGGTTAGTTATGATTGCGGGACAAAGTTTATCTGAACCACAAGATGTTGTGAGTGCTAAGTATCGATGTGCAAGCTGGGTTGCACCATTACCACAATTTGATGAGGGAGATCCGATGGATCATGTTGCGTATCTACCGGATTGCCCCATAGACGATTTACTTGAAATAAGAATAGTGTTTCCACAATGTTGGGATGGTGAAAATCTTACTTCACATGATCAACGCAGTCATATGGCATATCCAATTTCTGCAGAGATCCCACATGTTGGGACTGGTAGGTGTCCAGATACACATCCCGTGGCAATTCCTGAAATCTCATATAATTTTGCATTTTATGTAACTGAAACAACTGGCTCACCGATTACATGGCGTCTTTCCTCAGATATGGATCCCTCGCACCCTAATGGTTCATCCTTACATGCAGATTGGATGAATGGGTGGGACCCTGAGATTATGGAAATGATTGTGAAGAATTGTATTAATACGGGTTATGATTGTAATGTAGGTCTATTAGGAGACGGAACGCGTCTTCAAGAAATATATTAATGAAAAAAACATATGATTTTAAAATAAATGAGGAAATAAGTGAAGTATAGTTTATTTGTACTGAAATAACATTTTTATCTAATTGTAATTTAGTGATATTATGTCTCAAAGAAAGAGAGGATCTGGTAAGAAAGAGTCAGCACCTATGCCATCAACTGGTGCAGGATTAATGCGATATTTTGATGAAGATTTACCTGGTATCAAAATTGGGCCTAGAGCTGTAATGATTATGACAAGTACATTGATAATTTTAGTTTTACTTGCGAACTCTCAATGGAATCCTTTCACATAATTAGATGGCCTGGTAGTGAAGCCTGGCATCATGATACGTTCGGGACGCATTGAGCGTGGGTTCGAATCCCACTCAGGCCACTTCATATAATATGGTGTTGAATATTGACTAATACTAACTTGAGAAGAGCGACTGATTTATTGTTATCAGGTGCAAAAATGTTAAACCTTGCATGTCCAGAGTGCGACAATCCTATTTATGAGCTTAAAGATGGATCTATGGAATGTGCAAATTGTGAAAAGAAAGTGTTTTACGAAAAGGATGTTGATTTTGATAAGAGTAAAATCCAAGATGATGCAAACATTGCTTTGAAAAATAAAATTGAAAAATTAATGAGCGAATTAGAAAATGAAGAGGATCATGAAAAAATGATTAAAATCGCAGAGACTATAAAGAAATTAAGAGAAATTATGTAATTAAATATTTTTTTCTGTTTTAGATGATAGTAGATCTAATATTTTTTGTGCAGTTAATTTACCAATGCCTTGAATTTTGAGTAAATCTTCTAAATTTGCGTTGAAAAATTGATTGGGAGTTTTAAAATATTCCAAAATTCTTTCTGCTAAAGTTCGATTTATGTTTGGTATAGATGATATTAGATATATTTGATCCTCATAAAGCGATTGGGTAGATTTACTTGATTTGATTGTTGGTTTACTTTTTCTTTCAAATTGTTCTCTTTTTGCGATGGTAAGAATAAGGGAAAGAGTTTCTTCTTCATTAGATGTATATAAGATGGGGATATTATAATCGACAATGATTGATGAAATTGCACCAAAAATTGCATTAGAGCTAATTGAAGAGTTGAAGATATTTTTACCTTCAATTAATAAAAGTGGTTTTGCATATGTTTCTTTTAATTTAATGAGTTGAGGAAATAAATCTCCTCTGATTAATGTCTGAGAAAAATCATTAGTTGTTTTTCGTTCAATTGCCACATCATTGGAAAGTATAAAGTCTCCAACTGGGAGCGTTGCTTGTTTTAAAGCTACATTCTTTTCAAGTAATTTTCGAATTATTGAAGTACCTCTTTCTCTGTGATCAATATATATTTCAAGAATTTTTTTTTCGTCATTAATAGTTGATGGTGGATCAATAAATGAATCTAAATTAGTTTGGTTTTGGTTTTCTTTATGTTCTTCTATTGCTGATTTAATATCTTTTATAGAAGATTTAATTGATTTTTTTTGTCTTTGTGATGCATAAAAATAACCTTCTTCCTTAGTATTTTTTGTTATAAGAATAATGATTTTTCCGGTTCTTTTTCTTCCAGTTCTACCACTTCTTTGAATTAATCGGGTTGCAGATGGTGTAACATCATAAAAAATAACCATATCACATTGTGCAACATCTAGTCCTTCTTCCCCCACACTAGTACTAACTAATACATTAAATTTACCAGTTTTAAAATCATTCATTATTGATTTTTGTTCTTTCTGAGTCAATCCTTTACCGTATGATGATGATGATTGACCTACAAATCTATGGGGTTTTATTTTTTCAATATTAGTCAATTTATCAACAATGAATGATGTAGTAGCTTTGTAATTTGAAAAAATGATTATTTTACTGTCTGGTTTTGTATCTAATTGTTTATTCACAATATTCGTTAAAGTAGAAATTTTGGGATGTAGTGTATTACTATTTAACAATTCATCTGTTAGTTTTTGGATTTTAATTATAGATGAATTATTTATGAATCTTTTTAGAGAATTTTTCTTTGTTTTTTGAAATTCAATATGTTTATCATCAATATATTTTGAAAGAGTATGTGCTCCTTGAGTTTCGATCATTTCCATTGCTTGATATAGTAGCATGAGTTGACCATATCTGCCCAGTGTCTCAAAATAGTCTTTTTCTTCAATTTCATTTTTTATTTGATTTAGTTTTTTTGGAATTTGTATTAATTGTTTTTTTGAATTTTTAGATAAAACAATTGATTTTATTACTCCGATTTGTTTGAGAAATTTTAGATGTGATTTTACTTCAGTTTCTAATATTGTTAAAATTGTTTTATATGTCTCTGGTAAATTTATCCAAACGAATTCTTCGTTTGTGTTATGAGTATAAGGTTTTACCTGTGGATGGTCTTCATCCATAAATTCGAAATCGTTTAGATATAAGTTTTTCATTAATTCAAATATTTTCTTTTGATTACCTGGTGAGGCAGTAAATCCAAGTATTCTTCCTAATTTGTTTATCTTATGAAATTCCTGAGCACACAAAACATATGGGTCTTCTCCAATTGCTCTATGGGCTTCATCAAAACAAATTAGACTAAATTTATGCAATTCTACTTTTTTATCGATGATATCATTTCTAAGAGTTTGTGGGGTAGTTATGAAGACTTGAGCTTCTTGCCAAATATTTTTTCGAATGATGGGGGGTGTCGAACCTGAAATGATTTGAATTTTATTATGATCTATATTAAGAAATTTAGTTAATGATTCAAAATGTTGATCTACTAATGGTCTTGTAGGGGCTGATATTATAACTGATTTATCTGGAAATTTTTTTATGAAATGTGCAATTGCCATTATGAATATGACCGTTTTCCCTAAACCCGTTGGTAGGACAATTAGTGAGTTTGATTTTACGGCTTTTGTGAATAATAATTGTTGATATATTCTGGTCTCCATTGTATCCTTTTTGATAAGAGGGTGATCTACAAATTTAGACATAATATCAATTACAATTATATGATAAATTATTATGTTATATATTTGATAGTTGAAGATTGATAATTAAGTTAATTTAATATTTTTTTTTGATAAAAATTGGTTTTGAATAATATTAAATTTAGTTTAATTTATTGTGCAAAAATACAAAAATATATATCAAAAAATGGATATATATTTGTTTTTTTCTTCAAAAAAATCATACATAGTCGTTACTTTTAAGTTATTTATTGTAATTAGTTGGATATATTATGACAGAATTTGTACAACTTCCAATGGTGGAAGAGAATAGGTTTCAAACATCTAGAAAAGATGCTTGGTGGATAATGCCTTTAATTCAAGGTGGTTATTTAGTTCTTTTTGGAATTTATGCGATGTGGGCGGTAGCCATAGATTTTAGAAATTATGATTTTTTTATTGGTGATACACATTTTATTAGTCCTTTTTTTAATCCAGATATTAAAATTCCAGGATGGCCCGAGTGGTTATCGCCTGGATTGATTTTAATTTGGGCACCATTAGGGTTTAGAGCAACGTGTTATTATGCTAGGAAAGTATACTATCGAGCGTTCTTTTGGGATCCGCCTGCTTGTGCAATATCTGAAGCAAAGGCAAATCATGGAGAGTATAAGGGGGAAAGTAAATTACCCTATATTGTGAATAATCTTCATAGATATTTCTTTGGTGTTGCTTTTATTTTGGCATTTTTCCATCTTTATGAGGTTTTTAGATTGTTGTTTACAGGTGGATTTAACACTTTAGCTGGGGGGATAGGAACAATTATTATAGCCATTGATGCAACTTTTCTCTCATTATATGTATTATCTTGTCACTCTTGCAAACATGTTGTTGGAGGTAGTGTGAACCGACCTATGAGATCAATGATAAATTACATTAGATACAGAGGTTGGAAAATAGTAAAGAGGTTAAACATTAATCATAATGTGTATTTTTGGGCAAGTTTGACATCTATCTTAATTTCAGATCTATACATTAGGTTTGTATTGCCATTGGTTGTTGGGTGAAATATTATGAAGTATAACATAGAAGAAGAATATGAAAGTATTGAAAAACATGATTATGATGTTTTAGTGATCGGTGCAGGTGGTGCTGGATTAAGAGCTGCTATTGAAGCTGGAAGAGCTGGAGCAAAAGTGGGAATAGTAACAAAATCTTTGTTGGGTAAAGCACACACAGTAATGGCTGAAGGTGGGGCGGCGGCTGCACTTGGAATGGCTGATGATAGAGATAGTTGGAAAGTTCATTTTAGGGACACTATGAGAGGGGGAAAATTACATGGTGATTGGAGAATGGCAGAAATACATGCCAAAGAGGCTCCAGATAGAATATTAGAATTAGAAAGATGGGGAGCTGTGTTTGATAGAACCAAAGATGGAAAAATAAACCAAAGAAATTTTGGAGGCCATCGTTTTCCAAGATTAGCTCATGTTGGAGATAGAACTGGTTTGGAATTAATTCGAACTTTACAAGATAAAGTAGTTCATGAAGAAAATGTCCACATACATATGGAGTTGACAATAACCAATCTTTTAGTAGAAAATAATAGTATCGTTGGCGCATTTGGATATCAAAGAGATGATGGTAAATTCTTTTTATTCAATTCCAAAAGTATCATATTAGCGACCGGTGGAATCGGTAAATCCTATAAAATTACATCCAATTCTTGGGAGTATACTGGTGATGGTCATAGTATGGCGTTTGATATCGGTGCTGAATTAATGGATATGGAATTTATTCAATTTCACCCCACGGGAATGGTTTATCCATCTAGTGTTAAAGGTATACTTGTAACTGAAGGAGTTAGAGGTGAAGGTGGAATATTGAGGAATAGTAAAGGTGAAAGATTCATGTTCAACTATGTGCCTGAAATGTTTAGTGGTGAGTATGCCGAGACTCCAGAGGAGGCAGAGCGTTGGCTTGATGGAGATAGAGAAGCAAGAAGACCACCAGAATTATTAACAAGAGATGTAGTAGCAAGAGCGATATTATCTGAAGTAAAAGCAGGCAGAGGAAGTCCTAATGGAGGAGCTTTTTTAGATATAAGTCATAGAGGAGCAGATTATGTGAAAAAGAAGTTGCCATCCATGTATCATCAATTTAAAACATTGGCTGGGTTAGATATTACAAAAGAACCTATGGAGGTAGGACCAACGACACACTACATTATGGGAGGGATTAGAGTACACCCAGAAACACAAGAAACCAACGTAAATGGTTTGTTTGCAGCAGGTGAGGTTGGTGCAGGATTACATGGAGCAAATAGGCTTGGTGGTAATTCGCTTTCTGATTTAATTGTATTTGGAAAAAGAGC
>Ga0181592_10000235_pt1 | contig 40813 bp, 26 predicted proteins | sample 071ome_20_FD_133755 | JGI IMG/M metagenome (GOLD analysis project Ga0181592, IMG submission 133755) | Coastal salt marsh microbial communities from the Groves Creek Marsh, Skidaway Island, Georgia - 071412BT metaG (megahit assembly) | ecosystem: Environmental > Aquatic > Marine > Intertidal...
ACACCTCAACGTTGCCCAGCGGACGAGCAGCAGCTCGTCCCTACCCTACCTCCGGTAGGGCCCTGCTGCCGCAGGGCCGTGGCGCATCCATCAACGCTATCAATCCCCACAGGTTCAAGAACACCTCAGCGTTACCCGGCGGACGAGCAGCAGCTCATCCCTACCTCACCTCCGGTAGGGTCCTGCTGCCGCAGGGCCGTGGCGCGTCCATTAACGCAATCACCCCCCACAGGTTCAAGAAAACCTCAACGTTACCCAGCGGACGAGCAGCAGCTCGTCCCTACCCTACCTCCGGTAGGGTCTCCGTCATGACTATCATACTGTTCTGCATGATCGCTCTGTTTGGAACCTTGTCTTTTACTCAATCAAACGCCGGCCCCATCAAGGCCGCTGCTTTGGCCGTGGATGTCACGCCTTCTTACTTGCCGGTAAGGATGGCTGGATCGATGCGTCCGAATCAGGCGACCGATATTCACGATCCTCTCAAGGCCCGGCTGTTCATCATCGATAACAAAGCAACCACTTTTGTCATCGGCACCATCGATAATTGTGTGATACCACGAGAAGTGTTTGATGCGATCAAGTCCAATGCATCCGCAGCCACGGGCATACCCACCTCACACATGCTTCTTTCGGCAACGCACACGCATTCAGCGCCACCATTGACCGGACTCTTCCTCAATGATCCGGAAACAGACTACATCCCTGAACTCATCACAAAAACAGCTCAAGGGATCATCAAAGCCTATCACCAACTCGAACCCGCCCGCGTTGGATGGACATCCATTGACAATGACAGACACGTATTCAACCGTCGTTGGCATCTCAAGGAAGCCGCATCATACGAAAACCCGTTTGGTTCCAAGGCGGATACCGTGCGGATGAACCCCGGCTATGGAAACCCGGATATCGAACGCCCTGCCGGCCCCAGCGATCCTGAAATCAACATCCTCGCAGCCGTTCGCCCGGATGGTTCACCAATCTGCATTTATGCCAACTACAGCCTTCACTATGTTGGAGGTGTGCGTGGGTTATCGGCTGATTATTTCGGAGCGTTTGCCAATGAGTTGAGTAGCAGATTGAAAGAGAAATATCCAAACAACCCCTTTGTTGGCATCCTTTCCAATGGCGCCAGCGGGGATATCAATAATTTGAACTACGGATTAAAAAAGGCTCCACCTCGCAAAGAATTATATGAGCAGATCCGGTTTGTCGCCAATGATGTCGCCCATTCAGTGCTGGGAGCGTTTCAGAAAATGGATTTGCGGGAAGACACAACCATTTCCATACGCGAACGTGAAATTCAACTGGGCGTTCGAAGGGCGGCAGATCATGAATGGGAACGCATCCATCGCATCTTGGAGGAAGCTCAGAAAAAAGACATGAGCAAATGGTCTCAGGCTGAGATCTATGCACGCGAGTCCCTGCTGCTTCGCGATTTCCCGGACAAAGTCGCGATCAAGCTGCAAGCTGTTCGGGTGGGCGATTTCGGAATCGTATCACTCCCAACGGAAACATTTGTAGAGATCGGACTTCAATTAAAGACCGAGTCACCACTCAAACAGCAAATGGTCGTCGAACTTGCCAATGGTTACAACGGCTACCTGCCAACGCCCCAACAACATGACTGGGGCGGCTACGAAACCTGGCGGGCCCGCAGCAGTTATTTGGAAACCGAATCATCTCCCAAAATCGTGAGAAACCTTCAGGAAATGTTGAACGAACTCCACCCATAGGAGCCAGGATGACAAATACATCAGGCAAAGGACATTAGTCATGATTGCTCGCATCCATTTTCACGCCAAAGTTTCGCTCTACCTCCTGACCTGCTGTTGGCACATTTCCCTGGAAGCACAGTCCCCCATCGACCTGTCCGAATTTCAAACCAACGACGATGTCATCATTGAATGCGTGGCTGCCGAGCCACTGGTAATCGATCCCGTCGCCATGGCCTTTGATGAACATCAACGCCTGTGGGTGGCGGAAAACCGCGGATACCCGCAATCACCCGCAGGCATCAAAGCAGGCACGATTGCCTTGTTGTTGGACACTGACGGGGACGGCTATTACGAGCAGCGCACAACCTTTGCAAAAGATCTCAACTATCCCAATGGTCTGCTTCCCTGGGAAGATGGAGTGATCGTTACCGATGCACCCGATGTTCTCTACATGAAAGACACCGATGGAGATGGCGTTTGTGATATCAAACAGGTTCTGTTGACCGGATTCGACACTTCAAGATCCACCCAACTGCGCGTCAACGATCCAACCCTGGGGCCGGATGGATGGATCTACCTGGCGGGTGGATTGAGCGGAGGACGCGTCAAAGCACCCTGGCAATCCGATGAACACATAGTGGACATGCGGCGGCATGATGTGCGTTTTCACCCTTACGACTGGCGGCTGAAACCCACCACAGGCAAATCCCAGTTCGGACTGGATTTCGATCGGTTCGGCAACCGTTTCATCTGCATGAACCGGATTCAGGTGCAACAAGTCATGACGGAAGACACCACCTGGGGAGCCAACCCTCACTTTCACTTCAACAAAACAGTCGAGAATCTGCCCGAAGAACGCATCGATGATCTACTCAAAAGCTACAATGCCGGAGCCCGCATCTACCCTCTTACCCAGCACCTCACTACCGCGGACTCTCATGCGGGAACCTTTACCGCAGCCTGCGCCGTGACGATCTATGAAAGCAACGGGCTCCCGGAGCGTTATTATGGTCACGTGTTCTCGTGCGATCCGACCGGCAACCTGATTCATTTTGATGAATTGATTCCAAAAGGCCCGACCTATGTAGCCCGCCGCGAAAACCCCCAGACAGAGTTCGTGGCGTCCACGGACCACTGGTTTCGGCCTGTCTTTCTCACAACAGGGCCCGACGGCGCATTATACGTCTGCGACATGCGACGCAAAACCATCGAGCACCCGGATTACCTACCCCAGGAAGTAAGAAAGCGAACGGATTTTGAATCCGGCAAGGATATGGGAAGGATTTATCGTATACGGGCGGTTGAAAAAGTTGAACGGGAAATCATCGATTTTGGGAAAAACGATTTTTACCCAGCTGTATCAGAAATGGAATCAGCCGTTAAAAGCAAAAACCAATGGGCCAAGGAAACCAAGTTCAGGCAAATCGTAAAAGGACTGAACGATGAGAAAATTGGTAAAGGAGTATTACTTGAAATCGAAGACAACCACACTCTCGCCTTTCATGATGATGGCTACATGTGGCTCCTTTTCCGTGAAAACGCACATCTGGTTGATGAGAGCGACAAGTGCTGGACCACGCCAAACGAATTAACAAACACTTCGATCAACATCCAACTCACCAAAGCGGAATATGATGCTGCCCTGGAAGCCTCTTTAAGAAAATTTGGATTAATTGAAACAGATCCGGAGTCACTACTCCCAAAGCTTACGAATTTTGAAATCATATTTTACAGTTCGTATTCCCCCTACATTCCACGAAAATCCAATCCACACTTATCTGACAATTTAAGGTATTTGTTCCAGCTCAGTATGGCTTCACGCTTCTGGGATCATCCCCTGCGTTCGGTTTTTCTGGGAAGAATCTTGGTTCAGCACTGTGATTCCGCATGGATCAGAGCCGCCTGCTTCAATGCTTCTTCCGGTTATAACCGAGGTATCTTAAAAGAAATATACAGTTTCCCCCATACCGATGATTACATAACTGATCATCTAAAAGCTTCATTTGCGATCTTTAACAAGGTTGGAGCTTTGACATCGGTGGAAGATCTTTCCAGGATGGCCATTCTGGATGGCTCCCATTCAAACGAACTTATAACAGACTTGATACAGCGAAAACTAGCCTCTGGTTTCGGATTGCGATTTAGCGCAAATGATCTTAATGGTCGAAAATTTTTCGAACAATATGACCAACCAGCAAACAGTGCCATACTTTTCGCCGCACTCCTGCTTGGCATGGATGGTTCCGGCAAACTACCCCCAGCAAACCCCAACCTGCCCTGGCTTGGATGGGGATCCCCAGAACAAGAGGAAACATGGCCATCGGTACGACAACGTTTGGAAGCATATCCGATGGAGAATATGAGAGATGAAGAGATTTCAGTCCTAAGGCGTTTCCGAGTATTGGCCGGTATGGATCGGTGGGTTTGGAAACTCCATCAGGCGGTCGATCTTCATGATGATGCTTTGCTGGATCTGGTGTTGAATGCCACCACTTCGAACCAAGGACATGAAATCCTGGAAGCCGTTCTGGAGCCAACCATCTGGAATCGACTTCCCAACGATGCACGCAACCGTTTCATCCAATCCGCCTGTTCTGATCGTGTCCATGCCGACCTGGTCTTACAAGCACTTGAAGACTCCGTGATTCCTTCCGGCATGCTAAACGTCAATATACGCAACCAGTGGAAACGTCTACTTACCGAAGAACAAAAGCTGCGGCTGGAAAACATTTTAGGCAAACAAGCCTCCCCGGATGCCGCTGCGTCCTATGATCGATACAAACCAGCGGCGAAATTGGACGGAAACCCCGCCATTGGAAAAGTCCTGTTCACCACCATGTGCAGTTCGTGCCATCGGCTTGATCAGGAAGGTTACGCGTTGGGGCCCGATCTGTTCGGCATACGCAATCAGGCCAAGGAAAGCATCCTGCTTCACATCGTCGATCCCAATCGTGAAATTGCCTCCGGCTTCGAAGGCGTGGAATGGACCACCGAAAACGAAGAAGCCTACGTAGGACTGCTCAGTTTTGAAAACATGGATCAACTCACCCTGAAACTCCCCAACGGCCTGGAACGAACCTTCCAACGCAACCTAGGAGGCAGCCTCCGCAACATCCCCTTCTCCTTCATGCCGGAAGGAATCATCGATGCACTGAGTGTGCAACAAGTGGCTGATTTGCTGGCGTATTTGCGTGGGGAATAAGGTATTAAGACAGGATTTACTGGATGTTATTTTCACGTCCATGCCATGCCCCTTTGAGTTTTCTCTAAATGAGGCCAAAATCTAGGTTTCGTCCAGGGATCGTGGTAGTATGCAATGTATGACAATGGCGGAACTGCAAAAAGAACTTAGTTTATTGCCAAATGAGCAGCAAGACACGCTTGCCGCCTACCTGACAATGCTCAGGAAGAGTCGTGATCCGAATTGGGAAAAAACTCTATCAACAAGGATTTCAGAAGTTAAAGTCATTGAGTTGCTTTTGTCAGATTGACAATGCTTTTACTCCCCAACTTCGGCAACACGGATATACAACTCCTTTGCATTTCTGAGATCATCGGGAATCACCAACAGTGCGGACACATCGTCTCCGGTTCCATGCAGGTGCCCTTGGTCACTCACACCGGCTCCGTTGACAGCCAAAATGTCATCCGCCTTGAGTGGCAACCAGGTTGGATTGGACAAGTCACGGGTTGTTTCGAATTGATACTCTTTTCCCTTCTCCGTTTGGAATGGTGGAAATACGAATCGATTTGAATGTTTGAGTTGCGATCTTTGAAGGGTGAGGGCTTGGATGAATTTATCCGGTTTCACTGTCAAATCAGCTCCCTCTTTTTGAACCACAAAGGAGCGGCGTGCAAAGAGTGAATCGGTTCCTTCATCGGATTGATGCGATAAATCAGTGAACACATTGCTGGTTTTAATTTCACGAAACTCGCCGGTCACCGCTTGCGCGTCCACATCAACATACAGATACCCCTGGGTATTGGCATTCAGGTAATCCAATTGGTCGGAATTATGAACAATCAAGCGCTGAATGATGGATAAAAATTCGTCACGATTCTCAAATTCAAACTGAATGGAAGGATCTTTCATCGCCCTTCGGTATTCGCCGGCAATCAGGTTCTCCATGAATTCCAGAGCGGCGTTCAGCGCGCGTCCCAATTCGCTGGATGCCGTTGAAGGAACCGTAAAATCAATCACGGACTTCCCTGTTGAAGCCCTGTTTCGGCCCAACATGGATGCGTGTATATCACCAGAAAGCAACACAGCGTCGTGCCCGGCAAACAGGTCGATCATTTCTTGACGGTAGGATGGAAAACCGGACACTTCATCAGCGTTCATCAAAAATGGAATTTTAAATTCATCCGGAATCTCCTGCGATACGATGCGTTCTCCGATCTGATCCCCCACAATTCTTCCCCTACGCGGCAATTCCACATCATCGGGAAGATCAGCGAGGTTGAGCATGATGGGCGTAAAAGGTGATGAACTGCACACCAAACGCCATTTTGCACCGCGTTGAACACTGGTGCTCAATGCATTCTTCAGAAAAGATTCCTGTGTTTCACCATAAAAACTTTCGTCCTTGCCGAGCAGCCCCCCGGTACTGCGAAACGCCTGGTATTGAAATCCAGCCAACAATTGATAGGACGGATCAACCACCTGATATCTCGAGCCAAGTTCTGTAAAGTGAGCCGCTTTCCCAATGAGGAAATAGGAAACCCCACGCCGCAGAGTGCCGATTGTCTCCTGAGATATGGGCGCCGGGAAACCTGCCGATGTGAAAAGAAAATTGATCCATGTTGCCGACATCGGTTGATTGACTGCGTTGAGCGCATACTCTTCGGGTGAAGTTTCTGGTTCCATCCCTGCAGGCAAAGTCGACAACTCCCGGGCTGTCTGGTCATGTATGAGGGCTTGGAGCACTTCCGCAAAAGTGAGGCCTTCAAATGAAGTCCCTTGAAATGCGGGATTGGGGATATCGAAGTTTTCTTCCGGTTCACCGAAATAGGAGACACTTTGCCCAAAGAGAACATAAGGATCCAACTGGTCGCGGAACACGTCAAAGGTACCGGCTCCAAAGACTGTATCGACGGCCAGTTTTGTGAACGTTTCTTCCATGACAATTCCACCAGGGAAGGCGTCCTCCGGAATGATGTGATCCTGACGAAAAGTTCGATTATCCGTCATGATCAGGTCCAGATTGGATCCAAAAGAAAGTGTCCGGTAGATTCTGGTGTTCGGAAAAAATATGCTTTCATTGATTTCAAACCGCATACCGGCATCATCCAGGCCGATATTGCATGGAATATACTCCAGCCAAGCCTGCTCGGCATGCCGCTTGCGATCTTCATCCAGCTCATCAACCTTACCGTCAAAATAGGTCGCCGTCGCGCCATGATGATCCCCTGAGAATTCATGGTCATCCCAGATCACGACCCAGGGAAACAATTCGTGGGCACGCATCAGAGGCGCATCGGTGCGGTAGGTTTTGTAAAGGTCCCGGTAATTGGAAAGTGATCGGGCTGCTCGAGAGTTACCAAGTGAAATAGCTCCGGATGCATTGGAAAACTCCGTGCGTCGAATATCCGGATGGGTTTGAATGCCTGGATCCGCGGTCGTTTCGTAAATGTAATCCCCCAGATGAACGACAAAATTCAACGAGTCCGACTCCTGGTCCACCAAATGCTTCAATGTATTGTAATAACGTCCGCTGTAATCAGCACAGTTCAGCACGGCAAACGACACCTCCTGATCACTGTCCGGCGCAGGAGCTGTTCGGGTTCTTCCGACCGCGGAGAACACAGGGCCATTCCCGGTCTCGTAACGGAACTGATAATAATAATAAGTATCAGGCATCAGGGATTCCACCCGGACCTTGACACACCCATCATGAACACTGGTCGCAAGCAGAGTTTCGCCTTGATAAACATTGTTCCCGCTTAATTCCGCCGTAGCCCCCACTTCAATCTCCTGCTGTGATTCGGATACCACGGTGAGTCCAACCGGATGATCCGACGCGTCATCCCCATCAACCACACACCGTGTCCACAAAACAACACTGCTGGATGTGGGATCACCCGAAGCCACCGATTGGGGAAAATATGAATTACCGATACCGAACACCTTCACATGCAACATTCCGAACATGCAAATGGCGGCACAAATCAATAAAAACCTCTCCGTTCTCACCTGTTGGAGCATGGCTGTATCAATTGTTTTTTTAAGCTCATATCGGCCCGTTCAGGATGTCCTCACGGGAATGACGCATTAGGTGTGCCTCAACTTGACGTACGAGACGGATATTCTTACCGTAAGCGTCATATTTCCATGAACAAATTGACCAAATTAATCTCCTCGAGTATATCGATCACATCCTTCCTGATGATCCTTTCAGGATCTCAGCTTCTGACTGCGGATTCCGGACGCCCTGAAAAAGCGGTTCCAGTCTTCAAGGACGGCGAGGCACAAGTGGTGGATCGGTTCAATGATCCCGACATGTGGATTCGACATGATCTTTGGGTGGAGACGGAGTTTGATTCCGACGGTGACGGAAAACTTGATCGTATGCATGTCGATGTAACCCGCCCCAGACAAACGGAAACAGAAGACCTGAAACTACCGGTCATTTATGTTACCAGCCCTTATTTCGCAGGAACAGCGGGCGCAGGCAGAGAATACTTTTGGGATCCCAGACATGAAGTAGGCACCCCTCCACCTGAGAGAAAGGTGGCTCCCGACATCACAAGGCGCGGAGAACGTCCGATCATCTCAAAAAGCCATACCAAAACCTGGGTTCCAAGGGGGTATGTCGTCGTGCATTCCTCATCTCCGGGCACCGGACTCTCCCAGGGTTGTCCCACCGTTGGGGGTGACAATGAATCTCTGGCCCCCAAAGCAGTGGTCCAATGGTTGACCGGTGATGCCAAAGGATACACCAGTCCGGAAGGTGACACGACAGTTGAAGCCTTCTGGTCAACCGGAAAAATCGGCATGACCGGCACTTCCTACAACGGCACGCTCCCACTGGCGGCGGCGACCACCGGAGTCAAGGGATTGGAAGCGATCATTCCCATCGCGCCGAACACTTCTTACTATCATTACTACCGTTCCAATGGACTCATTCGACATCCCGGCGGATACATTGGTGAAGACATCGATATTCTCTATGATTTCATCCACAGCGGCAACCAGGAGAAAAACGACTATTGTGATTGTGAAGTGCGCGACAAGGAAATGGCGCAGGGCTTTGACCGAGTCACGGGAGATTACAACGATTTCTGGGCCGGCAGGGATTACCTGAACGATCTCGGTCCAATGAAGGCCGCCACACTCATGGCACACGCGTTCAATGACTGGAATGTCATGCCGGAGCACAGTGTGCGCATTTACCAGGCCTTGAAGGAAAAGGGAGTGCCCGTGCAATCCTACTTTCATCAGGGAGGACATGGAGGCGAACCTCCTTTGAAACAGATGAACCGGTGGTTCACTCGATACCTGCATGGCATCCAGAATAATGTTGAGAACGAGCCACGCGCCTGGATCGTCCGGGAAAACGCCGAGCGAGACAAACCGACTTCCTACTACGATTACCCCAACCCGGCCGCCTACCCGGTCACCCTGCATTTGAGTCCGGGAGCACCGGAAACCGGAAGTCTTTCGACAGAACCAGCAACCGATCCGGGTGAAGAAACACTCGTTGATAATTTTTCATTCAAAGGCGAATCGCTGGCACAAGCAGCATGGACGGAGCATCGTTTGATTTATGCCACTCCCACATTGAGCCAGGACATTCATTTGTCAGGCACGTCCCAGCTGAGCATTCGTGTTGCCAGCAGCAAAACGGCGGCAAACCTGTCGGTCTGGATGGTTTCGCTTCCCTGGAACAATAAAAAGAACGCCAAGATCACCGACAACATCATCACGCGCGGCTGGGCGGATCCGCAGAACCGGCATTCAATACGCGAAAGCAATCCATTGGTTCCCGGAGAATTTTATGAACTCAACTTCAGCCTGCAACCCGATGATCAAATCATCCCCAAGGGGCAACAAATTGCATTGATGATCTTTTCCAGCGATCATGATTACACCCTGTGGCCTGATCCCGGCACACAACTGACCGTTGACCTGGAAGCAACATCCATCACCATCCCGGTGGTAGGCGGCCGTGAAACTCTTGAAGAAGCTTTTGAGACAGAAGTAAAAGAGGAGAGTGACGCGGATGATGCTCCTCACGATGCGCATCCTTGAGACTCTTTTTGTTATGAATCCGCAGTTGACACAGATTTAAACAGATAGCACAAAGTAAACCAAGAACCTTGCGAATCGACCCACTGTTGAAAAAGGCTTTATTTTTGCCCCTACATCTGCGCTCATCTGTGGATTAAAAACTAGAGCACGAACATCGCAAAAACTTAAACCCAGGAAACATTCTAAGATGAAAACATTTCTATGCATCATATCGACACTCATGGCGATTTCAGCCAAAGCTCAAACATGGAAGAAGCATGTCATCATGGAGCAAGGCCATTGCAATACGGCGGTCGCATTGGATGTGAGTGGTGACAAAGCTCTGGATGTCATTGCCAGTTTCAATGGCAGGGTCAGCCTCTTCATGGCACCTGACTGGAAACAGGAAATCATACTTCATCGTTTCATGGGAGGAAACGGTGGATGCATCCACAGCGCCGTGATGGATGTGGATGGTGACGGGGATCAGGACTGGGCGGGAACCCTGGCCAGCGCCCACCCATTTTGGCTGGAAAACCCGGGCAAAGAGGAAGCTGTCAAAGGAGCATGGACGCCCCGTATGATTGATCATGACATTACAGGCATTCATTGCCTGCTCACGTCCGATATTGATAATGATGGGATTGAAGATTTAATCATCAACAACTTTGAACCGGCCCGCGGGCTCTTCGATTCCATGGCATGGTTCAGCATTCCAAAAGATCCACTGACCGCCAGACAATGGGATCGGCATATTTTTGCCCAGGGTGACGCCAGAGGAGGAAGTCACTACATGGGGGCCGGTGATATCGATGGAGACGGGTGGAAAGAGATTGCGGTCGGTGCAAAAGGCGCCCCCTTCTCTGACGGTAATTGGTTCGCCTTCTGGACCAATCCGGGTGCACAAGGCGTCAAGGGCCCCTGGAAGAAAACAGTGCTGGCGGAAAAACAGACCGGAGCCACCAGCATGTTGCCGGGAGATGTCAATGGCGACGGCAAAGTCGATTGGGTGGCTTCAAGAGGGCACGGAACAGGCGTGTTATGGTTCGAAAATCCCGGATGGCAAATGCACTCTATTGATGATGAGATCAAATCGCCCCACAGCCTGACCGTGGCAGATCATGATCAGGACGGGGATTTGGATGTGGCAAGCTGCGGATACGGAAGTGAGTGGGTGCGCTGGTATGAAAATAACGGCAAAGGGCATTTCACCATCCATACCCTGGATGCTTCCCAGCAAAGCTACGATTTGAGATCCATCGACATGGACGGTGATGGAGATCAGGACCTCCTGAACGCCGGTCGCGGAACACGCAATGTGGTGTGGTATGAAAATCCGTTAAAGTAAAATTAAACCTTTGGGGGGACTTCCCCTCTTGATTCAAAGTATTCCTGAAGAAATGCCAAATCAGGTGCATCTTTCACTCGATGTGTCTTGGCTTTCATCCGCCAAAGCAATCTAGGTGACGCAAACGGAATTGCCACATCTTTAATGTTTCGAACAATTGTATCCTTGCTGGCTTCGGAGTAATCAATTCCACAAGCAGATTTCATCAAATCCACTATAATTTCATCCGCAACTCTAACAACAACGTATTCAGAGACGTCTCCCGCTACGAGATCCTTGACAGCCTGATCTGGAAGTGATTCGAGGGCTTTGTATACTTTAGACTCATTGGTAAGAGACGTATCAATCAGGAGGTCGATATCCCCAGTGAACCTACTTGCGCCCGAATAAATGACCGCAAAGCCTCCTATGACAATGTAGTTAGCCGCGAGATCATTTAACAATCGACACAGGTTTACCAGATCTTCCTCTGTCGGCGCTCTTGGAACTAACTCTGATCCGCTTTCTGAGCCCGCTTGATTGTCATTTTCATCATCCATTCATCCGCTTCCTCATGAGAGTTAAAACAATAGACTCCCGGATCACACATTCTAAAACCAGAGCGTTTAAAGATCTGCCTTCCGATTTCTTGAAGAATTAACGGGGAAGTTAATTTACGCCTTCCGACGGTTTTCCCGATTTTTTCCTCTACATTGATGACCGGGTAAATTTGATCATCCTGTTCCTGATTCATAGAATTAACTTAACCGGTTTGAAATAAAAATCCACATCCAAAAAAGCATTGAAAGCAGATAGCCTTCTTACTTTGCACACTAACCGGAAATCAATCGCTGATCCACCATACTCAAAGCATCATCGATTCCTTCGCAGAACCAATCCATTTCAGCTTCAGTCACGATCAGCGGCGGGACGACCCATATGCCGAATTTATCGGACGGCACATAGATGTTCTTCTCTTTGAACAAAAACTCGGAAACGTCTTTGACGATGGTTCGGGAGTATTTTTCGGTCGTTTTCCTGAGAGGTTCTTTGCTCTGCTGATCGGCCACCAGTTCCATGGTATAGAACAGCCCAACTCCCCGCACATCCCCAACGCATGGATGTTTATCAGCCAGTGAACGCAGTTTTGATTCCAGGTATTGGCCCTTTGTTTCCACCTCATTCAAGATGCCATCTTCCAGGAGCACATCCAAAGCAGCCAAAGCGCCAGCACATCCTAATGCATGTCCTGAGTAACTCTGGCCGTGACCAAAAATATGTTTATCAAAGGATGCGGACACTTTTTCAGAAAAGACCGTTGCAGTCAGCGGGCAATAGGCGCCCAGCGCTTTCCCCATGATGATGACATCCGGTTCAACATCACTGTGCTCAATGGCCAGTAATTTGCCGGTGCGTCCCATACCGGTCATGGTTTCATCCACGATCATCAGGAGCCCCCATCGGTCACAGATGTCCCGCACTCCTTTCAAATACCCCGGAGGCGCCGGAATGATTCCGTTGCTACCTACGACCGGTTCCAAAATGACGGCGGCCACCTTGTTGGAGCCGCCTTCATTTTCGATGATGTACTCCAGATAATTCAGGTTCTCTTCGACATAATTCTCAGGCGTGCCGAAGGGAGGTCGAAAGGCGTTTGCCTCTGGCGCGAAGACGACTCCGGGCACCGTCAAGGGTTCCTGAAACCAACGGCGGGGATCCCCGCTGACGGATGATGCTGAGGCCGTGGATCCATGCCACGATTTGTAACGCGAAATGATTTTATACGGGTAAGGATATTGCCCCGGCGCATCGGCATGTTGAATGCCACCTTCATGGAACATGCGATTGTACTGAAACAAGCGAGCCCCTTTGATGGCCGCTTCCACCGCGGCGGCTCCACTCTGGGCAAAATAAACCCGTTTATGGGAAGAACCGGGGGTCAGTTCCGCCAACCGACGGGCCAAAGCCCCGGTTGGTTCGGTTGCGAAATCATCGGTGACGTAAATCACCTTGTCCAGTTGCTGCTTAAGTGCGGCAATGACTTTGGGGTGATTGAATCCCAGGTTGATGCATTCATGAGCGCTGCGCAGATCGAAGATCCGACGTCCATCACTTGTATGAATCCAGCACCCTTCGGCACGTTCCACCGCAATAGGAGAGTAACCTTCCTGACTGGACCAGCACTGCATCATGTGCCGGGCCTGCTCATTGGCAAATTCAGGAGTTTCGGACATACCTTTGATCACGCTCTTTCACCCTGAGAATTGGAACGAAAAACTAAGCGTTCATGTTCAATCGATCAGCCACTTGTTGCACATCCTTATCACCGCGTCCGGACAGATTGGCGATGATGATTTTGTCGGAAGACATCTGCGGAGCGCGTTTAATCACGGCGGCCAGGGCATGACTGGATTCCAACGCTGGAATGATACCCTCGAGCCGCGCGAGTTTCATGAAGGCTTCCAGAGCTTTTTCATCGGTTGCATATCCATATTCCACCCGGTCATGATCCTTCAACCAGGCGTGCTCAGGCCCCACGGCAGCATAATCGAGACCTGCGGACACGCTGTGGGTCAGTTGAATCTGGCCGTGATCATCCTGAAGGATATAGGAGCGGGTTCCCTGCAAAACCCCCAAGGATCCACCCTGAAAGCGTGCAGCGTGCTTTTCCGGAAGGATTCCTTCCCCGCCCGCTTCGATGCCCAGCATCTTGACGTCCTCATCCTGAAGAAAGGGATAGAACAAGCCAATTGAATTACTTCCTCCCCCCACACAGGCCACCAATAAATCCGGAAGACGTGATTCCTTCTGCAGGATCTGCTCGCGTGCTTCATCACCGATGATGCGTTGGAAATTGCGAACCATCACCGGATAAGGATGAGCGCCATACGCCGTTCCCAGAATGTAATGCGTGTTGCGAACATTCGTCACCCAATCGCGCATGGCTTCATTGACGGCTTCCTTCAAAGTGCGTTGCCCCGCCTTGACGGGACGCACTTCGGCGCCCAGCATTTTCATGCGAAAGACGTTCAAGGACTGACGTTCACAGTCTACTTCGCCCATGTAAATAACACATTCCATCCCGAACATGGCGGCAACGGTTGCGGTTGCCACGCCGTGTTGTCCGGCGCCGGTCTCTGCAATGATCCGCGTTTTGCCCATGCGCTTTGCCAGGAGAATCTGCCCCATCGAGTTGTTGATCTTATGGGCCCCGGTGTGCAACAGGTCTTCGCGCTTGAGATAAATGCGCGCCCCACCCAATTCATTCGTCAATCGCTCTGCAAAATACAAGGGCGTTGGACGTCCCACGAACTCCTTGAGGTAGTAGTTCAACTCTTTCTGAAATTGCTGATCGGTCTGCGCCCTGAAATACTCCTGCTCCAATTCCATCAACGGATGCATGAGTGTTTCCGGAACATACCTTCCGCCATAAGGTCCGAAGTGGCCCTTGTCGTCAGGCTGATTCCAATCCATTGACTCAATCAATTTGCTTGCTGATTCCATTTTCGATGAATGCTGTTGTTGCGGATCACAGGGAGACCTCCCTAACCCGGTTCGCAAGACATTAACCGTCAATGGTGAGATAGGAAATGAAAATCAGGAGGAAGTTCCAATCAAGCAAAGGAGTAAACGAAAAGCGATCCGGGTATCGGTTCGCGGCTTTGCATGCGGATGCAGGTTTTACCATGGCTGAGCTGGGTAAATCCGCAAGACCGGGCCAATTGATCAATATAGGCATCGGAATGAGCGTAACGCCCCGTGGAACGCAGTTGAAACCCCGGTTCCTCCGTCGTTTCCGTCGAAAAAGCAAGCAACCCTCCCTGGCTCATTCGGGAGCTTAGTTTACCAAAGAGCTCTTCCAGCTTTCCCACGTAGATAAACACATCGGCGGCAATCACCAGATCGTAGGCATCCTTGCTCCCAGCCAGAAAAGCGGTCCCATCAGCCTCGACAAGATCGTCATAGACATTCTTCAATCTGGCCACTTCCAACATCCTGGGAGCGATATCCACGCCCGTCATGGAAGCGGAAAAGGTTTTGAAAAGCACTCCGCATTTACCCGTACCACAACCTAGATCCAGAACACGTTTAGAGAGAGGTTGAGTCTTGTTCACGCGCATGACGGCTTCGAAAAGGTTTTGAGGGACTTTATAATGCAGTTGATCGAGATGTTTATCGAATCGTCCCGCATATGCGTTGAACAAATCGACGACGTATTCACGGGGTGGTGACGGCAGGTTGTCTCCCGTCAACATGGCCAGAGAATAACGTGCCTTGGCATTCGAAGGATTCAGTTCGAGGCTTTTTTCGAATTCAGAGATGGCCTGAGGCAGAAGCTTTTGACGCTGCAGGCAAACACCCAGGTTGTAGAATGCTGTTCCTGCATTACGATGATCCCCCTACTTCACAAAGCGATCCCCCAAAGCACGATGCAGTTCCAGATCCGAAGGAGCGTGCCGCAGCCCCTTTTGAAGAATTTCGACCGCCCGGGCTGAATGCCCCAGTTCGTCATGCAAATCCGCCAATTCAAGGTAAATGAAGATCTGTTTAGGATCGATGGAAAGAGAATGCCAGTGTGCTTCTTCGGCTTCATCCAGACGCCCCATACGATAGAGGGAAGCGCCAAGTCCCTTGTAGGCGTCTGCTGAGCGAGGTGAAAGTTTGATGGTATAACGATAGGAGGCGCAGGCTTTCTCCCATTCCTGAGTCGAATAATAGGCTCCCGCCAAATTGTAAGCCAAATCCGGATTGGAAGCTTGCAACTCCACCGCTTCCTCCAGAAAAGGAGTGGCCGCCTGAGCCCTGCCCTGCTGCAACAAACACAGTCCCAACAATTCCAACGCCTCAGCATTGTCCCCTTCAGAACGAATCAGGTGACGGGCCATTTGCTCCGCAATTTGAAGATCCCCTTTTAAAAGAAGCTGTTTTACTGAATCAGCTGAACTTTCTTCCAGGTCAAATGACGGATCGAAAAATTCGGTTTTGATGACACTCATGGTTCTCCTGATGCATGTCGACCACATACACACCCGGCCCACATCATACCCGATTATCGGTTTAAAAACCGGATCGGTTTAGGAATTTTGCGAATCGTTCCGCCTATTCCCGCAGCCGGATGGGAGAGTCATCCCGAGCGTTGAGTATCTCAGTGTATATTTGCTGTTTCACCTGACCGTCCGAGTCCAGAAGAATCGATGAACCGACGTGTTGCCCCGTTCGAATCTGGTGTTGCTGATCCCATATCTCAATAGCTTTGGCCTGTGCTTGTTCCAAAAATTCAGGCATGGCCACAAAATCATAATCAAACTGCTCGAAACCAGGAAAACGCTGCAGTGCTTTGTGAGCCACATACCTCACCGCCGAATAGGGATCATCCAATAATTCCGCGAGGAATCGAGGCTGCCACTCACTCCCTGAAATCTGTATGGAAGGTTCCCACCCCAAATGCCAGGCAGCCAGAGCCCGCCGCCCTGCATCCCCTTTCAACAAATTCACCAACACGGAGGAAACGTTCTGATCAGGTTCCTCCAGTTCGGGTAATTCATGACCATATCTCGACTGCAGATGTCCGGCTGTCCAGCTTAAGGAGCGATCGATATGACATAAGTTACAGGCATTCGGGCGTCCTGTCTCATGGCTGACTGTTGCATTCGGACTGTCAATTTCGTGACTACGTATAGCCGTCAACAGGGAGTAGGTCGTATGAGGCATGTGACAGTTATAACATTTGCTCCCTTCCGAATCCGGAGCATGGAAGGTGTGTGCTGTTAGATTCTCTTCAAATCCTTCATGACATTGTATGCAGGCCTCATTGCCTCCCATCCCTTTGGCAAGCATATCATTCGGATCACTGTCATGAAGAGAGTGACAGGAAATACACGACATCTTGCCGCTTACGTGACACGCCGACTCAAGCAGCCCGTTGTACTCACGGCCGGAAACGCGGATCATCCCATCCGACCAGAAGAAATCACGCAGCAGGTTGGGATTCTTATCCACAATTTCCTGCAGCCAGGGTTGTTCGTCTATTTTAGTGGGCTGGATGATAGGTGTGGTTTCCGCCAGATCATCCCCCGGACGGTAATCAAATCCAGTCTGTCTCCAATTTTCCCGCTCATCCCACCACTTCATCCCATGGCATTGACCGCATAACTGAGTGGATCTTTCATGATCCAGATGTTCCGGATGAATGATCGGGTCTTCCCCCTTCGGCACTGATCCGGCATTGGTTTCGGACAGTTCCAATTCTTTTTGCCATGCGATATGGGCTTCCCCCGGACCATGACAGGCTTCACAGGAAATTCCCAGGTCAGCGGAACTGGACAACGTTAAATCGCGTTCCAGGTCCTGTCCGGGATTCCCTGCCGTGACATGGCAACGAATACAGGATAGATTCCATATTTCCGGTTTGGACACAGCATGCGGATCCCTGATAAAGGCTGATTCGCGCGGCACCCACTTTTGATCCTTGATCAGCCAGGTAAAAGGAAAACCAATCTGCATATTCCCATGAAATGCAGGTAGCCAGAACACCTGCATATGATGAGATCCCGTCACCAGACTGAGACGCAATTCAATCCCCTGCTCATACATTCCCTGAGCATCGCCGGTAATCACCGGCTGTCGATCAGTAATTCTTACCCAATACTCATCGTTTCTTTTGAACAATTTGAAAACTTCGTCGTTGTGCTCCAAACGAACCCGATCAAAATCCGCCACGACCGTGTCAGGACCGACCACCTGGGTCATTGAGCGGTGATACGTATCATGCCAGCTTTCAAATTCCTTTTCATGACACTCCTTGCAAGAGGCACCCCCGACATAGCCTTCAGGTCCCTGATCCACAGGCAAGGAACTTTGAAACATCTCCGCTTGATCGATGACGGCCTGAGAAGGCGGACCTGGCTCCTGAACAATTTCCGTGGGCTTCCAATCAAGAAGATTGGAATCTTCTGCAGGAGTAGAAACGTCTTCAGTCTTCCTGTTGAATTGCTGAAAGAGGATCCCTCCCACAATCACCAACAAAATGATCCAAGGACCTTTCTGACGGGTTGATTCGGGTTGTTGATCTATTTTCACGGGCTGGATTGGATGATGTTTACGGTATAACGAATAAATCCAGGATCGTCACACAAAAAAGAGGGCAGCCGTTATCGACTGCCCTCTCGGATAAAAGAAGTAAATTACCGTCCCCGGCGCATCAATCGCACCTGGTTCATGGTGTTGTATGCTTTGACAGCATTCTGATCTCCACGAGCCATGGCTTCGGTGATTTCATCCGTCACCATACGATAGGCAACGTTCTGATCAGCCGGATCCATCTTGGTCTTCAACACAATGTCAACCGCCTGTGTGTAATTACCGGCATCCAATGCGTTCTCAACCTTATCCAGCGCAGACTGGACAGCGGCGCTTGTGCCCGTGCCGCCACCCCCACTGGAGGTGCGTCTGGCTGAAGTCTTTTTGGCTTGAGTTTCAGCTTCCCCGACAGACACATCCACATCTGAAACAGGAGCAGCAACCTCTTCATCGCCCCCACAACCTGTCATCCATAGAGCAGAGACCAGCACTGGCAACACGAGTAATTTTTTTAGCGAGTCAAACATCATGGTTCAATATCGATCTAAAATCTTTGGAGATCCCACTGGAATCAAAATCCACCAGTTGGCTTGCCGGGCACGCAGTAAAGATCATTAGGTGGCTCGATGGCCAAAGGAATATTTGATCCGCTACGAGGTCCAACCATTTGGTAGAACTTGAGGAAGGTCAGGTTCTCAGCAGAACCCATGATCGTACCAATGGCCGAACGGCCACCGACGTTGGTGGTGGTATCGTCGGAACGTCCACCAGCGTGACGTTGGGAAATACCTTCGTGTGGTTGATTTCCCGCATCGTTGAAATAGAAAGGATCGTTTTCGTCCGTTTCCCACTGAAGAATGTTGGTAGGACGGAAGTCAGTCACCTTGTATGTTCTTCCGTTCGGCAATTGAGCAGTCAAACCACTGATGGAACCGTTCCATGTGTAACTGGTCACTTTGATGGGGCGAGCCAGGTATTTGGCTTTTTTGGAGCCACGTGACTCAACAGCGTCCTTGGGGCAGATCATGATCTTTTCTGCGCCACCCAAGTAATCGGCCAACTGACCTTGCAAGAAAGCTTCACGTTGTCCAACCAGCTGAGCTTCCAATGTGGCTGCTGTAGCGGTGCTGGCGTATGTAGGCATGATGGATGTGTCATATGCCCAGTTGTCAGGGCCGCCACCATTACCGCCCCAACTTGGGTGTGGCATATATTCTTCGTTGTCACCCGTATACATCTGGGTGGCCAACATGATCTGTTTGACATTGTTGAAATCGAGGGTGTTCTGAGCCTTGTCCTTTGCTTTGCTCAATGCAGGCAACAGCATGCCAGCCAGAATCGCGATGATCGCAATCACGACCAACAACTCAATCAAGGTAAATCCCTTGATCGGTTTAAACTTTGAAATGAAACGGTTATTCATAATGTGTTTTGTTCAGGTTGTATCCGGAGCAGTCGAACAAATTGCGGTTATTTCGTCAAACGAGTAATAAAAAATTTTCCCAATTATTAGCCCAGCTTATTCCAATGCTTTCTTAAGCGGCTTCTCGCTTATGAATAAATCGTCTATTCAGCGCTTTTGTATGATAATCCTGCTCCAGAATGGCTCTTTGTGGTGACTATTTGAGTTATCGTTGAATCAGTCGGTAAAATGCGGATTGCCCAATCAAAGCCTGAAGAGTCTGGCTTTGTCCTTCTGTCCCGGGCACATCACGCCATATAGCGTCACTCAAGGCGGCTTTGGCTTGAAGCACAATTCCTTCCCCTCCTTCCCATTCGATCAAAATACCCCCACCTGAGAGTGTGGCAGAAGCAATGGACAGTTGAACAAGCGGAACATCCGATACCGTTAAGATGGCCTCCTGGCTGACGGTTTGTGCGCCGGAGGCATCTGAAACAACCACACTGTAGTTACCGGCATCTGCGGGCTGGACATTACTGATCGAGAATTGATCGTTACGAGCCCCCGGAATATTGAAACCACTGATTCGCCATTGATAGGTCAAGGGGGCCAATCCAGTCGCGTTCACTGAAAACACAATATCTTGCCCCGCTTGTGCGGCAATAGATTGGGGCTGACTGACGATCACCGGCGCTTGTGTGACCGTTACGACCGCCACCTGACTCGTGACGCTTCCTGCCGCATTGGAGACCACCACTCTATATTCTCCTGAATCTCCGGGCTGGGCATCGATGATGACGAATTCGGGACTGGATGCACCTGGAATGTTAAAATTGCTGACCTGCCATCGGTAACTCAAAGGATCGCTTCCCGTTGCCTGAACCGACAAGCGGACTTCCGCGCCGACTGCCACAGTCTGGCTTTGTGGTTGTTGAGTGATTTGCGGAGCTTGTGCTTCGACTGAGGCATCCACAGTCACCACGGCAGATTCACTGAAAACCTGACCTCCCGGAGAGGTGACAATCACCCGGTACTGACCGGCATGGAACAATTGAACAGAAGAAATCGTCAGGCTCTGCTGGGTTTGACTCGCAAGATCCTGTTGGTTGAACTGCCATTGATACTGCAGATCTCCCGTCCCCTGAGCCCCGACACTCAGAGAAAGCGTTTCCCCTACTTTGACTGAACGGTTGGCTGGCTGTTGAGTAATCACCGGAGGTGTGTGCACGGTCAGGGTGGCCGTTGAACTGGTCGTCACTCCCCCCAAATTGCTCACCAAAACACGATAATCACCCGAGTGAGAGGTTTGAGTGGAGGAGATGGTATAGGTAGCACCATTAGCATTTGGAATGTCCGTCTCGTTGAACTGCCACTGATACTCCAAGGGATCTTCACCGGTTGCCGTCACAGAGAACGTAGCGGATGCACCTTGCTGGACTTCCACATTGGCGGGCTGTTGACTGATCACCGGAGGATCGGGCAACGGAGTCGAGCCGGCAGGAGCCAACGGCGCAATGAAATCCACCCAGGCAAAGTAAAATTCCGTGTCTTCCAAGGGAAAAGTCGATTCGTCCTGATGGTAACGGGATTCGATCACAAATTTGCCAGGCTCGGTCTCTTCATAGGAAAGGAAATCCCGGGAAGCTGCTTCGGTGTCCCGGCCGTTCTGACGGTGTCGTCCTGTCGCCTGGAGAATAATCATCCCGTTCTTGCCGGTTTTATTGGGAATGGACAGTTCATACTGCCCGGTTGCAAGCCGCTTCATGGTGAAATTGCCGCGTCCATTGATGACGGCACCGTCTGTGCCACGAATGTGCGCTCCCACCAGACGATCAGCGTTATAGGGCACATATAGAAAGGAAAAATCGAGATTGGATTCCTCCTGGAACAATGGGTCTGCTTCCGTGTTGAACCGCCCCCAGACATCCCAGCCGGAACCATCCGCATTTGCCGCAGCCGAAATCAGCATCCCGCTGGCAGAGGCCGAAGTCACCGAGGTCATGAACAGCATGCCGTCGGTTTTTGAATTCACCCCCGGCAGCTTTAGTTCGCCGGGAACCGCCCAGGTGGCGAAGGCACGCGTCCAACTGATCAGATCTGCCGCGTCTTTCGGCAAGTCTGCACTGTGGTACCCCGGTGCCAGCCACTCTCCTTCCTGGAAATCAGGGCTGGGTGATGACACAAAACCTCCGGTCCACCCCTGATCAAACGGAAACCAGGCCAAACTGAAATTGATCGAAGCAAAGGATGCGATCCCGGCTTTGTCCGTCACCACATCCATATCACCTGTCCCAAACCGTCCATCCACCATGCTGTAGCCTTCCCCGTCCGATCCACTCGCAGGTATCCCCAAAACGCCGTAAAACCTGGGAGCCTGATCATTCCACTCCTCACCATTCTTGCGAATGGTTCCCAACATCACCCCCTTGGAAGGATGCGGTCTCCAGGCAGCCCCCGATGGAGCCCAAAAGGACAGGTCATTGTTCCACTCATACCGTCTTCCCTGCACGATGATATCGAATGGAATCACCCCCAAATTGCTGTTACTGACTTCCTCGCTGGGAGCGCCGATGCGTGGCGCCACCTGGGCATTGCCGTAACTGGTCAATGTCCAGGGGATGGGGCCCTGCCCTTCCATGGTAAAGATAATATCATCCTTTTCGGCACTGTTGTGCTGAGTCACCTGCGATGCATCGATGATGTAATTGACCGATGTCACGCTGTCATTGGGATAAGGCCCGGGTGCCAGGGCATCCGGATCATCTGGAATTTGGGGATCCGGCCCTGATGGGACTTCGGCGGCAAAAAGCGCAGGCTGAGTTAAAAAAAGGCAAAGAGTGATACTCGAAGAAAAAGCACAGAATAGATTCCTGATGGTATTCATAACTGGCAACATGTGTGAAAAACCGTGAACTCCCGACATCTTCGCGGATTTATCCCGATCGGCAAGCATTTCTCACCCCGCCGGTGGGCGGAGTCCACGTCCCTGCTCATTCCAGGGACGACAATAAACGCAAGGATGTCTTTGGAATGCGTGCGACTCGGCGCCGCTTTGGATCTGGTCCGCATACCCAACAATTATAGTTCTTTTAAATTCACCCACACATACCCCACCGTGCCATGTGTTTCTTTTTGAAGGCTGTGGACAAGGACTAAGTCCCGTGAACCAGGTATGCTGAGGCATTGACCTGAGGTATCCAAAGCGGCGCCGAGTCGCACGCACTCCACATGGCTCTCGGCTCACACTCACATCATATGAATTAAATGAGATGCGCCGGTGTCCGTATTCCAGCTCACAGCAATCGCCCGGCAGACCGCAAATGAAACCCGAAACCGCTTTTGAGTTTCATTTTTCCTGAAACCAAAGTATCCCAAGCGAAGATGGAAGGCATACAGACGATCGACATCCAGTTACCACTGGAAAAAAGCACCGAACAGCACCTATGGCTGGAAGCAGCAGCCGATGCATTGGGGTTGCCTGTGGATCAGGTTCAGGAAGTGCGTCTCATCAAGCGATCCATCGATGCCCGGCAGCGAACCATCAAGGTCCAATTGAGGTTGGAAGTCGGTGTGAATCAATCTCTACCTGAAAAAGAACTTCCGAAACCACAATACCAAACATTATCCCCACAGGCCACCAAAGTGATCATCGTAGGCAGCGGCCCGGCCGGACTGTTTGGTGCGCTTCGATTGATCGAACTGGGATTTCGCCCCATTGTGCTCGAACGCGGAAAAGATGTCTCAGCCAGACGTTTTGATCTGGCTCCCATCCTGCGTCATGGAACGGTCATTGAAGATTCCAACTACTGTTTCGGCGAAGGCGGCGCAGGCACTTTTTCCGACGGAAAACTTTACACGCGGGCAAAGAAACGAGGTCCCGTATCGGAAGTCTATCGAACTTTGGTGGCACATGGCGCCCCAGCAGACATCCTCATCGACGCCCACCCCCACATTGGTTCCAACTTGCTGCCCAATGTGGTCAAAGCCATGCGTCAAAGCGTCTTGCTGGCAGGAGGAGAGGTGCATTTTCAGTCAAAGGTCACGGATCTCATGATTCAGAACGGCTCCATTAAGGGTGTGGTGGTCAACGGACAGGATACATTTGAAGCCGATCATGTCATCCTGGCCACCGGCCATTCGGCGCGGGACATCTACCGCATCCTTCATGAAAAACAACTTCTGCTGGAGCCCAAACCCTTTGCAGTCGGAGTGCGCATCGAACACCCTCAACCCCTGATCGACCGGCATCAATACCATTTGCGCGCCGACGCCCCCAGGCCACAGCTGCTGCCGGCGGCAAGTTACCGGCTGGCAACCAAGATTCGAGATCGCGGAGTACACTCCTTTTGCATGTGTCCGGGTGGGTTCATTGTGCCGGCAGCCACTGAAAATGATGAGGTGGTTGTCAACGGAATGAGCCTTTCCCGTCGTGATTCCCCCTTCGCCAACAGCGGCATGGTGGTCACCGTGGAACCCGAGGACACCGCCCGTTTCAAAAGAGAACACGGCCCTCTGGCAGGCATCGCGTATCAAAAAGCCCTGGAGCAAACAGCGAAACAAGCGGGTGGAGGGGGTCAGGTCGCCCCGGCACAACGTGTCACCGATTTTCTGAGAAACCGGTGTTCGCAGGACCTGCCGAACACCAGCTACCACCCCGGCATCCATTCGACGGCGCTGGAAGCACTCCTGCCCCGGGACATCGTTTCGCGGCTGCAGGAAGGATTGCAGCTTTTCGGGAAGCAAATGAAGGGGTATATCACCGAAGAAGCATGCCTCATTGGATTTGAAACACGCACCAGCTCTCCAGTCCGCATTCCCCGCGACACGAACACCCTGCAACACCCGCAGGTCAAAGGGCTCTATCCTTGCGGTGAAGGTGCGGGCTTTGCGGGTGGCATTGTGAGTGCCGCTCTGGACGGCATCCGCTGCGCCGAAGCCGCTTCAGCTCACAAATAAACAGGATCACCCCTGTTCAGGCAGGGGATTAACTCATTTCTCCCTGCGTCTTCACCAGACGTTCGACGCGTTTGGCCAATTTGATGGCTTGATCGACCGACTCTTCAACGGCCTGATCCTCATTGCTGGCATCCACCCGTCCGGATGAAACCTTGGCGGCAAAAATCGTGGAAGCGCTGGTCAGGATGCCAACCTCGGTTGGCTGCAAATTCATATATTCGGTTTTGAGCATGGCGCGCATGCTATCAGGAACGAACCGATGTGGCAATGGTGTTCAGACAATGATCACACATCGATCACATCGTCCCCATCAAGGTTTTGTGCAGGGCGCGCACCGGAAGCTGGCGGTGCTCCGGGCGGCACTTGAAACTTGCTGCCGACTTTCTTGACCAGTCTGTGGCAAATCAGCTTACGAATGGGCGGAATCAGCAGGCAAAACCCGATGGAATCCGTCAAAATACCGGGCGTAATCAGAACCAGCCCGGCAACTAAAATCAACAAGCCTTCGAACAGTGTTCCCGCCGGCATGCGGCCCTGGCCCAACTCCTGTTGAATTTTCTGAATGGTGGCAAAACCCTGACGATGCGCCAAAGTGCCCCCGATCACACCCGTCATCAGTATCAACCACAGGGTCACCCCCCACCCCATGACGGCCCCCAGCTTCAAAATCAACCACAACTCAAGCAATGGAAACCCCACAAACAGGAGTATCCATTTCCAGAGTCCTCCGGGTTTTGCCCGGCGTTGACTGTTCCAATTAAACTGAACAAACATACTCAAACAACATGACCTACCCTCACCAGACCGCAAGGCGGCCATCAAGGCCAGAAAAACTTTCATGAAGTTGTTGTCAGATCGTCATTTTAAGGTTAACGAAAGGAGGTGCCTTTTCTTACCCAGAAGGAACAGTGGGCGGTATTTTGGATACTGATTTTGTTGATGGTGGGTTATGGTGTGAAATATCACCGTGATTCACAACCACAGCAGACAGAACTTTCTGAATCCGCACCTTGAGGTGAACGATGCAGACTTTAGACTTTGATCAGACCATCGAGCAGATCACGCAGACCGATGAAAGGTTTGCGGCGGATGCCTATTATTTCCTCAGGGACGCCCTGGACCACACACAAGCCCAGATCAATAAACCGACCGCCGGCCGAAAGCAACCTCAGCACGTCTCCGGCAAAGAACTTCTGGAAGGCATACGCGATCTGGCCATTGAACAGTTCGGGCCCATGGCTTTGACCGTGCTCAATGACTGGGGACTGACCAGATGTGAAGATTTCGGGGAGATTGTTTTCAATATGGTCGACAGCAAACTCCTGTCCAAAACCGCCGACGACACCCGCGAGGATTTCAAGTCCATTTATGATTTTGAGGAAGCATTTCGCAAACCCTTCCTCCCCCGCACGCGACTTCCCTTCTCTTCGGAAAAGCCAAGAACAAACCAAAAGCAAAAGGACCGGGCCTGACCCATTCTTTCCAACATCTCACTCTCAACGGGCCGGCATCGCCCGCTTGGCTGAGGAGATGAATCCATGAACCATTTGACATGTCCAGCACACCAGCCTACTCACGCTCCATCCTGCCATCCGGCGCTCAACTCTGCACACTCCCCAACGGACTAACCGTCATCCTGCTCGAAGACAAAAGCAGCTCCGTCGTCTCCGTCCAGGCATGGTGTGAAGCCGGAAGCATTCACGAAGGAAAATGGCTCGGGGCCGGTTTGTCTCATGTATTGGAACACATGCTGTTCAAGGGGACCAAGACAAGACGCAAAGGACGCATCGACCAGGAAGTGCAGGAGGCAGGTGGATACATGAACGCCTACACCTCCTTTGACCGCACAGTTTACTACATCAACGCACCCGCGTCCGGAACCAAAGTGGCCGTGGATATCCTCACCGATATCATGCAACATGCCACCTTGCCCGAAGATGAATTAATCAGCGAACTGGACGTCATCCGACGTGAGATGGACATGAACCACGATGACCCATCCAGACGCTCCGGTCGCGGCCTGTTTGAAACGGCCTACCTTCATTCTCCTTACCGTTACACCGTGATTGGTTACCCGGATGTCTTTAATCGTATCCGAAGGGAGGACGTCTACGACTATTATCAGACCATGTACACCCCTTCGAACCAGTTCTTCGTCGTGGTGGGCGACATGAACATCGATGAGGTGATGTCCCAAATCTGTGAAGCATACAAGGACGCCCCATTCCGTCCATTGGAACCACCCTACATCCTGCCGGAACCGCGTCAGCTTTCTCCCAGACAGCGCATCGAAGAATCCCCCATTGAACTGGGGCATGCCCATGTGTCCTGGCACATACCGGACATTCGCCACAAGGACCTCCCAGCACTGGAAGCCTTGTCCATTCTGTTGGGCGGCGGCAGGAGTTCACGCCTTTACCGACGCCTCCGGGAAGAACTCGGCATCGTTCATGCCATTGATGCCTGGACCTATAACCCTGGCAAACCCGGACTTTTTGGAGCCAGCGTAGTGTTTGATGGCGACCAGTTCACGCCGGTCATGGATGCGCTTCAAGCAGAAATTGACCGTACACTCGACGAAGGCATCTCGGAAGCGGAGCTTTCCAAGACCATCAAGCAATTCACCTCGGCAACCCTGTCGTCCCGCAAAACCATGCAGGGCCAGGCACAGGACCTGGGCGGCGCCTGGATGGCGGCCCGTGATTTGAATTTTTCGGACCGTTACCTGAAGGAGGTCCAATCCCTGACACCGGATCAGGTCACCGAAGCCGCCAAACGATATCTGGCGCCCGAAAACCGCACTTTGTTCGCTCTACTCCCGGAAGGATGCACCCCCAAAAAATCTTCCAACGCTTCTTCCATTCACAAATCAGAGATTGAAAAATGGGAGCCGGGCAACGGCATGCGCGTCCTCTTTCTGGACGATAAACGACTGCCCTTTGTGGAACTCCGTTCCGTTTTTTACGGAGGCGTGCTGGAAGAAACACCTCAAAACAGCGGCATCACCCAGTGGATGGGACAAGGGCTCCTCAAAGGCACAGCAAATCAAAACGCGGCACAGCTCATGGAATCCATCGAATCCGTCGGTGGCAGCATTGAGTCCTATGCAGGCAACAACAGTTTTGGATTAAACATAGAAGTGCTGAACCAGGATGCGGTCTTCGGGATGGAAACCCTTCAAGATATCCTGCGGAACACAGGCTTCCCCGAACCGGAGATGGAACGGGAACGTCAAGTGCAACTCGCGGGCATCCGGTCTCAAAAGGATCACCTGCTGAGCCGATGTTTCCGGATCATGCGCCGAGGATTATTCGGAGAAACACAATACGGACTGAGCACCTCCGGAGAAGAAACCTCCGTTCAATCACTGGAACTCGGCACCGTCCAATCCCATTTCAAGAAACTGGTCATTCCAGGCAACCAGGTAACCGCTGTGTTCGGGAACATTGATGTGAATCAAATGAAAGATTCACTGTTGAAATGGTGGGAAGACGCACCTGAATGCGATCCGGTCCAACCACCGGCCGGACAAGGCGGCAACGAGATCCACGAGCGGGAGGTTTCAGAAAAATGCGACAAGAAACAGGCCGTGGTGGTGTTTGGTTTCAAAGGAACCACGTTCTTTGACATAGATCGCTATGCTCTGGATTTGATTCAGGAAACATGCAGCGATCTGGGTTCCAGACTCTTCATGCGCATCCGGGATGAACTTGGACTCGCCTATTATGTCGGCGCACAGCACATGCCCGGATTGGTCCCCGGGTATTTCGGTTTTTACGCCGGCACCTCTCCGGAACACGTGGAACAGGTAAAGGCCGAGTTTCTGGCACAATTTGAAAAAATAAAAACTGAAGGCATTACCCAGAAAGAACTGGACCGATCCAAAGCCAAGCTGCTCGGGCAAAAACAAATCGCCCGTCAAGACCTGGGGAACCTGGCGATGAACTCGGCACTGGACGAGCTTTACGGCCTCGGTTATCAAAACCATTTAAACGAGGACCAGGCCATCCAGGAAGTCACCCTGGAGGACATCCAAAGAGCCGCACAGACCTACTTCGCAAACGACCGCATGACCGTGGCCACCGTCGGTCCTTAACAGCATTCAGTTTTTTCTGTTCTCACACAAAGACACCAAGGCACAAAGAAATCCTAAGGATCCCTAGTCAGGTTTTGAAAAAAATTTCATGGCTTTGTGTCTTGGTGGCTTTGTGCGAGAACAAAAAAGTGCTCGCAATCAACGGCAACACAGAAGGGCAACCAGGAATCACATCACATAAGGGATTTCAAAGCTCTGCCGCAACAACCTTGGTCCAGATCTCATACCCTTTGGGGGTCATATGGAGCCCGTCCTCCAGAAATAATTCCGGACGAGGTTTTCCATCATCCCCCAACATGGGGTCCCAGATATCCGCAAAACCAAGTTTTTTGTTCAGCCAGACATAATGTTGAATCATGCGATTGGCTTTTTTCATTTCAGGAGCCAGATTCCAACGCTTGATACTTGGCTTGATGGCAATGAAGATGAGCTTGGTCTCGGGCAAATGCTCCTCCACCATCGCGGCGAATGTTTTGAAATTCTCATAAACCGTCCGAGCGGAATCACCGCGCCCCACATCATTATCCCCCTCATAAAACACAATGGTGGAAGGCGCATATGGTTTCACCAGGCGATCAAAGAAATGGATACAATCGGGCAGTGTGGATCCCCCGAAACCACGATTGATGACCTCATGATTCGGAAAATCCTCCGCCACCGACTTCCACATCCGGATACTCGAACTCCCCAGAAACAGCACCCCGTTTTTGACCGGGGCCTGTTCCTTGTCGGCAGCCTCAAATTTCGAAATGGCATCTTCCCATCTTGAAAAATCCTGACCATTCACCATCAAGCCGGATGTAAGTCCTAAGAAACTCAACAATAAGGTGGCACACACCAAAGTCTTGCCCCTGAGGATTTGCGAAATCAATAAGCGTGGATTCATAAGCGGCATTATTCACAGGAATGGAAAAACAACAATTGGAAAAACCCTCCAAATAACATTTTGAAACGGACCGGCTCAGGATACAGTCCTGTCCTCAAACACAGGACACTCTGAAAAAAAACGACGAAGCACATCACTCAAAATATTCATGCCTTATTCAAGATTGGAACGATACCTCGCCCGTTTTCACGGCAAACAATCCATTCTCGACGTTCCCCCTGCAGAAACCTTGACGGGAGTGATCGTCATCCCCTGTTATCTGGAACCCGATTGGGCATCCACTTTAAGATCGTTGACGCAATGCGCTCCGACGAAAGGTTCGTTTGAAGTGCTGGTGGTGGTGAACGCCAGTTCCTCGGCGGGTGAGGAAATCCTCAATGAACAAGGTCAGGCACTGGATGACATCAAAGCTTTCACAAGAGAACACAGTTCCGACAAACTCCGGATGCACGTCATTGAAGCCCTGGATCTCCCGCCCAAACACGCAGGCGTAGGATTGGCTCGCAAGATCGGCATGGATGAGGCATTGCATCGACTCGATCAAGCGGGCCATCTGGAGGACGGTTTCGTGGTGGGCTTGGATGCGGACAGCATTTGTGAACCCAACTACCTCAGCGCCCTTGAATCCCATTTTCGCACGCACCCCAAAACTCCGGGATGCAGTCTGCATTTCGAGCATCCATTGTCCGGCGATATGCCACCGGATATTTATGAGACGGCAGGACTCTACGAATTGCACTTGAGATACTATGTGCAGGCGCTTCGATTTGCAGGCTTCCCCCATGCGTACCACACTATTGGTTCTTCGATGGCGGTCCGGGCTTCGGTTTATATGGCACAGGGCGGCATGAACCGGCGTAAAGCCGGGGAAGATTTTTATTTTCTCCACAAAATTATTCCGTTGGGGCATTTCACAGAACTCACCGAGACAACCGTGCACCCTTCACCACGCCCCTCTGACAGGGTTCCCTTCGGCACCGGACGCGCTGTTTCGAAATACCGGGGTCAGGAACGTTTCCCGACTTATCCATGGAATGCCATGTTGGAACTGAAGGAATTCTTTCAGCTGATCCATCATCACAATCCATTTAATACTCCCGATGATCAAAGAGTCCCGAAAGCTCGGGTGGCACCGCACATGTTGGAATTCCTGGATTCGATTGACGGTTGGAGCAGTTGGGAGTCCTGCATCACTGGAACAGCAGGTTTTGATTCCTACCAGCGTCGATTTTTTCAATGGTTCGATGGGTTTTTATGCATGAAGTGCATTCACTTCTTGAGAGACCGATTTTACGGGGAAATGGATGTTCTATCCGCAACCCGGCGTCTATTGCAAATGATCCAACCGGCCCATTCACATGCAAGGCCCATGGATGCTTCATCCCTCCTTGGCACCATGCGGGACGTCCAGAAACAGCCATGGTCACCCACATCCGGAAATCAAGTAAGTAGTTGATTCTAAAGCAACCATCGTTTAAGACCAATGCAATGCCACGAAACATCCTATCACAGATACCTGCCTTGCATCACGGTTTGACACTGGCTTTGTTGACAGTCCTTATCCCTGTTGACTCAGCGATGGGAGCCGACACATCCACGCATGAGGGATTCCTCCCCAAACACATCACGGGAGTGCGTTCCTTTCTCGAGAAACATGCAGACTATGACGGGCGGGGCATCCGGGTCGCCGTGCTGGATTCAGGTGTGGACCCTGGAGCAGCTGGATTGCAAAAAACGACTCAGGGCCTTCCGAAAATAATCGATATTCTGGACGCAACCGGAAGCGGCGATGTGGACACGAGCAAAACAGCCACGGCATCGGATGCCGGAACGCTCGAAGGCCTGACCGGACGCACCCTGAAACTGGCTCCCGATTGGTTGAAACAGGATCGAACCTTTCATCTGGGAAAGGTTCGGGCAGCGGACCTGATGAGTGGTTCAGTGTGGAATCTCTACAAACAGGAGATTCGCAAAGAAATGCAGGCAACCAACGAGACTTACAAAGCATCCATTGAAACCGCACTCGATGATCTGGAGTCCGATCAGGCATTGTCAAAGGAGCAAAAGAAATCAAGGAAAGAAGATTTGGAAGCACGGATGGATCTTCTTGAACAAATGGAGAAAGACTTCACCCCGGCTTCACCGGTTTATGACTGTGTGGTTTTCAAAACGGAAGAAACATGGAAAGCGGTGGTCGACACAAACTCCAACGGAGACCTGACCGATGAAGTGCTGCTGGGTGAATATTCCCAGGAACAAGCCTATGCCAGTTTCGGGCCCGACAATTTGGAGCATTTCGGAGTGCATGTTTATGATGAAGGCAACCTGCTTTCGATCGTCGTTCCATCCAGCCCTCACGGCACACACGTGGCCGGCATGATCGGAGCCTATTATCCGGAGGCGCCCGAACGAAACGGCATCGCGCCCGGTGTGCAGATTGTCTCCATCAAGATTGGAGACACACATCTCGATGGCATGGAAACCGGCATCGCCCTTCAGCGGGCGCTCAGGATGGTCAGGGACCTTGATTGCGATCTGATCAACATGAGCTACGGTGAACCGTCGTCCACTCCCAACAAAGGGTGGTTGATCGACCAGATCACCACACTGGTCAGGGAGCACAATGTCGTTTATGTCGCCTCCGCCGGCAATGCAGGCCCGGCGTTGTCAACTGTCGGAGCCCCGGGAGGAACCACCTCTTCCATCCTTGCCATCGGAGCTTACGTGCATCGTTCCATGATGCCGCTGCAATACGGCATTTCACACGCGCCCCAAAGCACGTTGTATACCTGGTCATCCCGCGGTCCGACGCTGGATGGAGATTTGGGAGTCAGTTTGTGCGCCCCTGGAGGAGCGATCGCTCCGGTTCCAACTGCCAGCATGCAACCAGCCATGCAGATGAACGGCACCTCCATGGCTTCCCCTTACGCCTGTGGATCTGTCGCTTTGATTTTGTCCGGATTGAAACAAAAAGGACTCCCCTGGCAATCCTATCAGGTCAGAACTGCACTGGAAGATGCAGCACAGGTCATGCCCGGGATTGATCGATTTTCTCAAGGTGCCGGATTAATCCAGGTTGAAGGAGCATTTGAAAGACTCGGCAAAGCTCGGGAAAACAATGGTTTCTGGGGCTACGAAATACGCAATTCCAGTCAATCATCCGGTCGAGGCATCCTGTTACGTGAGCAGGCAGACCTTGAAGTTCCCACGCGACACAGTATCAGTATCGAACCCATTTTTCATGAAGATGCATCCACGGCGCAAAAAGCCCATTTCGAAGTATGGGCCTCCCTGGAATCTGATGCCGACTGGATTGAATTTCCTGACTCCGTATTGATCCACCAGGATCGGGGACGGGTGAGTGTGCTAGTCGATGCCAGAAAGCTGGGCCCCGGAGCTTATTCAACATACATTCAAGGAAGAGACATGCATTCCGCCACGCCATTGTTTCGCATTCCCGTGCATGTCATCGTCCCCCATACTCCGGAAAACTCTCCCAATCATATCTGGCGGCACCACCTTTCTTTGAACCCCGGGGATGTTGCCCGTTACTTTCTCAGTCCACCATCATGGGCTCAATGGGCCGAGTTCACCATTGAAGGCGAGACATCGGCACCTCTGGACCGGCTGGCATTGCACACCACTCAGTTGGAACCTGAAAAACGTTTCAATGAACATGAATGGAAACGGTATATCTGGACCGAAGATCTTTCCGAATACCAGGGCAGCATCCCGGTGACCGGCAATCGAACCATGGAATGGACCTTCGCATCGTATTGGTCCAATCGCAGTGAAATGGATCTGCAAGTGAGGATTCGATTCAGGGGAGTCGGAAACTTTCAGGAATCGATTGTGATCCCTGCCAGTGATACCGTTGTTCCACTATCCGCACAAGGCATCCAAAATCAAATCCATCTCAAACCACGTGGCAACCTGACCGGCCGCAACCTTTCATTAAAACCGACCCATCATTCGATCAAGACATCAATGGATCCGAGAGACTTATTGGTCGATGACGAGCCTCTGTCCGTTTTAGAACTCGTTTACCAGTGGGAAAACTCCCTTGAGCAGCCCATCACTCCAAAGTGGTTTGGGCTGTCTGAAGTCTTGTACGATTCTCCATACAGCTCACTCCTTTGGCGGCTTGAAGATGAGCATGGACGCTTGTTGATTCAGGATGATTCCTGGGCGGATCCGGTTGATGTTGAAAAAGGGCCCCTCACTCTCACTCTGCGTATTTGGCATGATGACCAGGAGTTGCTGGAAGCCATGGAGGATATGCCGCTGACATTGCTTCAGCGCCTTGACAAAACTATCCCCATCCAAATCAAAACTTCGCTGACCAGCGCAGCCTCACTGAAACCCGGCGGGAATCCCTGGCGAACCTTTGATCGGGGCGAAACGGAAAATCTTTGGTTGTTTATCAAGGGCCAGGATGAATCGGGTCAAACAAGCTCTGATCATGTTTCAGCTTTCACGGGAAACCTCCAGTGGCTGGATAGCGACCAACATCATGGAGCGACATTGAACACATCCGTCACGTGGATCCCCACCCCAAGCGTTCAAGGTCCAAAAAACGGCACCAAGCATGCAGATTCGAACCAGGATTTGGATGAGGCAATCTGGAAAACCAGCATCGGCCACCTGAGAATGCTTGGCAGTAATCCTTCCAGCATCGAAACATTCAATTCACTGTACGAACGATTGAGTAAAAAACACCCCTTCTCGGAAGAACTCGATACTATCATGTTGGATCATCTGGACGCAGGTGAAATCACATCGAATCCAACATCACTCATCCTCCACCTGGACAAGATGTTGAACAAAATCGACACCCGGACCATCCGGGATCACTTTTCCATGCGCAGGCAGATGAAAACTGAAAAAGACAAGAAGCTGAACAATGCCATGAAGGAACTTCGGGATACCTATCTGGATTTGCTTCACCGCAAGACCAGGGCGCTTGCCCTGCAGGAATCCGTTTCCGGGGAAAAAACACCTGAATTTCAGTCCGCATTGGATGAGTTGAGAACATGGACTGATACAAGCGAAGGAGAATACCGGCAGGTGGAGATATGGGAAGACCAGAGAAAGTCATCATTTGGCAAGGCGTTGGACCGATTGGTGCCTTTGATTCGGGAAGACGAAGGGGATATTTCACTCCTGAATCAAGGAATGGCACTGTTAAAATCAATCCATTGGCCTTACTGGGTGGAGCAATTCCAATTAAGAATAATCGAACGTTTTCCAACGACGGATATTCAGTGGCAAACCGTAGAATAATGACCCGCGTCGCCCCCCTTGAGGCAAAGCATACAGAACGGACACGGAACTCGTAAAAAGGGTCCGGATAAGTCTATTACAACCTCATGGGAACCAGGAAACAGACACGAGCAGTTTAAAAAGGATCATTTTTTTCAATCTAGAGCTTGATTTCCAACACTTGCCACAGTATAGATCAATATTTCGTTTGGCAAAAGTGAGCTAACACGACAGCGACACACCAGGCGGAAAGCGTCCGAGGCGATAGGAATGGCAAAAACGAAAAAGGCGGCCAAGCTTGCAAAAACACACCTTGCAAGGGAAACACCAGCCGCGATACCCCCTGATAACGGGATTACCTGTCCGGAGCCTTTGACCTAATTCAAAGTTTTGATTTTCGTCCCTTGTTGGACGGAATTTTTTGTTTATATTCGCAATACAAAACGTAGATCAAGGCGCAAATTAATCCGTGAATGTCACCCGCGAGGGAATCAATGCGGGATTGAGTATTATCAGTTAATCCATATGGTCAAAAAATCGAAGGCAACAACCGCCAAGTCCAAATCCGCCACCAAAAAGGCGAAGGCAACAACCGCCAAGTCCAAATCCGCCCCCAAAAAGGCGAAGGCAAGTACTGCAACCAAGAAAGCTACCAAAGCCTCCAAGCCCAAGAAAGCTACCGGCACAGGCAAAGCCAAGGTGGTTGCGGCCAAAAAGACTCCTGCCAGCAAAGCCAAAAAAAGCACGACCACAGGAAGTTCCGCTAAAAAAGCAGCTGTAAAAGCCAAGGCGAGCAAAGCTGCCAAGAAAGCACCTGCCAAGAAGACGACCAAAGCCACCGCAAGCGCCGCAGCGAGCCCCGCAAGCAAGGCAAAGAAAGCGGTGACACCCAAGAAGGCTTCCACCGCTGCCAAAGAACCCAAAGCAGCCGCCAAGAAAGTATCCGCCAAAGCGAAAAAAGCCAAAAAAACAGCCGCAGATAAAGAGGCTTTAGCACGCACAAAATCCATCCTGGAAGAGATCCAGCGGCAGGCCAAAGCGAAAGCCAAGGCAAAGGGCAAGGGAAAATCCAAGACCGAAGCTGAACTGGAAGAATTGACTCCTCCAGCCGGCAAATCCGGCGTCAACCTGACCGAATACGTCAAGGAACTGCTCAGCCTGGCACAGGAACAGGGCTATTTGACCTATGGGGACATCAACGAGGTACTCCCTGAAGAAGTCATTACCCCGGAAGATCTGGAAGAAGTTTACAACCGATTGCGAAACCTGGACGTCGAAATCGTCGATCAGGCGGAGGTCGAACGCATCAAGAAAAACGACCAGAACGATGAGGAGGACGCCGGCCGTTTGGATATTCTGGATGATCCCGTTCGCATGTACATGAAGCAGATGGGCAAGGTGCCCCTGCTCACCCGTGAACAGGAAGTTGAAATTTGCAAACGCATCGAAGACGCGGAAATCGCTCAACGTAAAATCGTTTACAGCATGGGATTTGCAGGAAAAGAGCATATCGCTCTGGCCGAAAAGCTCATCGCCGAGCCTCCGAAAGAACGCTTCGACCGGGTGATCCTGGACAAAAAAATCGATAGCCGGGACAAGCATCTCAAATACCTGCGCCGACTGGTGAAACAAGTGCGGGAGCAGGACCAACTGGTTGACGAAAAATACGCTGCCTGGCAGAAAGCTGGCAGCAAAAAGACACAAGAAAAGTACCACGGTGAATTCCTGAAAGCGGACAAAAAGTTGCAGAACATGTTCGCCAAGTTTTATTACAAGCAAAAAGTCATTGAGGAAATGACGCTTGTGACGGAAAATATTTTCGAAAAAATCCATGCCAGTCTGGATCTGATCACCGATCTCAGTCGTCAGAAATCCTCTACTCATCAGCAATCCTACATCCAGATGGAGGAACAGAAAATCCAGGCACTTGAAGCCTTTGTGCGTATGCCTCATGCGGATTACCTCGAGGCCTATGAAAAACTGAAGGAATTTGCAGCCAAGGCCCATCAGGCTAAAACGGAGATGGTCGAAGCCAACCTCCGACTGGTGATCTCCATTGCAAAAAAATACACCAACCGAGGTCTGTCCTTCCTCGACCTGATTCAGGAAGGAAACATGGGACTGATGAAGGGGGTGGAGAAATTTGAATATCGCCGGGGTTACAAATTCTCAACCTACGCCACCTGGTGGATCCGCCAGGCCATCACACGATCTGTCGCGGATCAGGCCCGCACCATCCGTATTCCGGTCCACATGATCGAAATCATCAACAAGCTGATGCGTGTGCAAAAGCAGTTGCTGCAGGAATTCGGTCGCGAGCCGACCGCGGAAGAGATCGCTGATGAAATGAATCTGCCCGTGGATCGTGTCAGCGCAGTGCTCAAGATGGCCCAGCAACCGATTTCTCTCGAATCCCCGGTCGGTGACAGTGGTGATGCCAACTTTGGTGATTTCATCGAAGACAAGTCTGCGGAAAATCCTTCCGACATGACCAGTCACCTACTGTTGCGCGAACGTTTGAACGATGTCCTGACGACACTCACCGAACGTGAACGCAAGATCCTGGAACTGCGATTCGGCCTGCACGATGGCTATGCACGCACCCTGGAAGAAGTTGGCAAACAATTCAAGGTCACACGCGAACGTATCCGCCAGATCGAGGCAAAGGGTTTGCGCAAGTTGCGTCACCCAACCCGCATTCGCCAGCTACAAGGCTTTCTGGAATCCGACGCTGCCGTTTAAGGTTCGAACCATGATTTCACACACCCCGGATCGAGATACCGTCTCAGGACGTCCATCGCTCCGGGGTTTTTCTTTTTTCAATCCTCGGCTCTCCCCCATGGAGTGACGGTTTCATAAGGGATCGATGAATATTCGCCATTATTTTACCCACTTTTCCAGTCTGGGAGGGGTCCAGTCCATCCTGAACACCCATCTGACTCATGACGCCAAGGCCGGCCTGAACACATCGCTCCTGGCTTATTTCGATGAGAAACAATCCAGCGGCAAGCTACCTGTCAGTGGCCTGCAATGGAATGGATGGACAAATATCCGGAAAGCAAGGAAAGCATTCAAAAAAAATGAATCTGGCACCGCCCATGACTGCTGTGTTTACCATGATCTTTGGGGCATGGCTTTTCTCGCCGACTTGGACTCATGTTCACTCAGAATCGGAGCAATCCACTCCCATTGGCCGCATCTAGAACATCAATTGAGCCAATTGGATGGTTTTCTGGATGGCGTATTCTGTGACAGTCAGGACATTGCGGATCTAGCAACAAAACACATCCCTTCACTCGACTCAGAACGAGCCATCCATCTTCCTGTTCCAATTAAAACCTGTCCCCCAGAATTCCAAACCCAGCGGGCCCCCATGGAAAACCGCCCCATACGATTGGGTTTTGTCGGCAGGGTGGATCACTTGCAGAAGCGCGTCGAACGTTTCATTCCTCTGGTGAAAGTTCTGGAGAGGGAACAGATCCCATTCGAACTAGAGTTCCTTGGCAGCGGCACAGCGGAAGCAGAGTTGAAACAGGCATTTCAAGACAAGCGAAACGTCCTTTTTAACGGCAGACAGTCCGGATTGGATTACTGGCGCGTCCTGTCCACTTGGGATTATGTGGTTTACACCAGTGATTTCGAAGGTTCTCCACTGGCCATGCAGGAAGCCCTGAATGCGGGATGCATCCCCATTTTTCCCCGGATTCAATGCGGAGGCGATAAAGTGGTGGAATCCATCCACCCGGACCTTCTCTACCAACCGGAGGACTACGCATCGATCGCAAAGACATTAAAGAAATGGCAAGCAATGCCTCATCAGAATGCGGAGCAAGCTCGGAATAAAGGGATTTCCATCAGCAACGAGTATGCAGAGGATAAATACCATGTGAAATTCATGGCATTCTTGAATCGTATCCAGGAACTACCCCGCCTGTCCAGGCATCCCATACCACCCAGAGCATCGTTCTGGACAGATCGATTGCCTTTCGCAGCACTACGGCGATGGTTCCCCAAAGCGTTTTTCAACTACCGGGCCAAAGAGAACTGAATTTGATGAATAAACTTGCGAGGACACGAAGAAAGGCTAGAAGGCTTTTCATAAGTAATTTCAGAAAAACTTCTGCGTCACTGCGCCTCTAGTCCGGATTCATCGGGACAGGCGTGAGAATAAGAAGCATCAGCGAGCCCTTATACGCAAACACTTTTGGCAATCAGCTTGCCCCCTCCCCATCAAGCGCCTTGCTCAATGCCTCCATGCACCGCTTGTTTTCCGCCGTAGTTCCGATGCTGATACGAATCCATTCGGGTAATTGATAACCTGCCATAGGGCGTGTAATGACCCCCTGTTTCTGCAAGGCCTCAAACACACGTTTTCCCTCCCCTACCTTAACCAGCACGAAATTGGCAAACGAAGGCACATACTCGAGTCCTTTCGCTTCAAATTGCTTCTGGAAGAACTCAATTCCCTGCTGGTTGATTTCCCGGGTCTGGCTCACATGGTTGTCATCTTCCAAAGCCGCCAGAGCACCGGCTTGCGCCAAAGCATTCACATTGAAGGGCTGGCGAACTTTTTCCATCACCTGAATAAACTCAGAATGACCAACACCGTAGCCCACACGCAATCCCGCCAATCCGTGAATCTTCGAAAACGTCCTCATTAGGAATAGATTTGGCTTACTCCTCTCTCTGACCAGAGGAAGCAGGTCGGTTGGTTGAGCCAGGAATTCATAATAGGCTTCATCCATGACAATCAGGACGTTATCCGGAATGCGATCCAGAAAATCCATTACCTCCTGCGTCGAGGCCAGGGTGCCGGTAGGGTTGTTGGGGTTGGCCACAAAAACAGCTTTGGTCTGATCATCCACCGCTTCGGCCATTGCCTTCAAATCATGTCCATAGTCAACAGCAGGGACCACTTTTGATCGAGCTCCAAACATGGCGGCCACAATGGGATAAATGGCGAAGCAATATTGCGACACCACAATATTGGAATGTTCATCCAGCAGCAAATGCCCTATCCACTCAATCAACTCATTGGATCCATTGCTGAAAATAATGGATTCCCTGGAGACATTCAGACGCTCGGCCATGCGCTGTTTGAGGTAAAAAGCATTCCCATCCGGATACAAATGCGCCTGCTTTGCCGCCTTCTGAATGGCTTCCAAAGCTTTGGTCGATGGGCCCAGAGGGTTCTCATTGGAAGCCAATTTGATGATCTCACCAAAAGGAATCCCCAACTCGCGGGCCACTTCCTCGATGGGGCGACCAGGTTGATAGACAGGCAGAGACTTCAAATGCCCCTGCGTTGGAACTTGAAAAGAATTCATTGGATCATTGAGTTAATAAGAACGAACCGTTCGGTCGACAATGCTGCTGACATCGACATGAGTCTTTACCAGATCACGGATCAAAGCAATCTTGGCGCCGTCTCCGGGACGGGTTTTAACAATCAAATCATGCACGGTTGAGGCCACCTGATAACTGTCCTCTTTGGTAATCAGGATCGGGTAAGGCATGCGACGAAGAATGTCCATCACCCGCTTGGATGGCTCAATGTCATCCGTCAATACGATGCCTGATAACTTCGTTGGAATTCCATTTTCAAACGGGATGGCAGCCGTCTCGATCAGGTCTTCCCGATCCGCCGGCATGATCATGAGCGATCCGGGTTTGAAGAATTTGCGGGCGTTGGGGGCACTCATGGCGGCGACCACGACATTGTCCACGATATTGTGAATCTGTGTGGATTTATTGAGAGACTTTGCTTTCAGTTCGTCCCGAATCAACTCCATGGTCGGGCTGGAAAGCATCCGCTGATGCGGGATGACCCCCAGCAGGCGAAGCCCTTTTCGCTCC
>Ga0181592_10000238_pt1 | contig 40371 bp, 34 predicted proteins | sample 071ome_20_FD_133755 | JGI IMG/M metagenome (GOLD analysis project Ga0181592, IMG submission 133755) | Coastal salt marsh microbial communities from the Groves Creek Marsh, Skidaway Island, Georgia - 071412BT metaG (megahit assembly) | ecosystem: Environmental > Aquatic > Marine > Intertidal...
AAATGGACAAAAAAAGCTCAGACCGATTGATGCTTATGATATTATTATGCACAGCAGCGATGCTGTACTATCTGGTGGGGTGCGTAGAAGTGCGTCGTTAGCATTGTTTAGTGCTGATGATGAAGAAATGGCCAAAGCCAAAACCGGTAATTGGTACATTGAAAACCCTCAAAGAGCAAGAAGCAATAACTCTGCACTATTATTAAAAGATGACACATCCTATGAAGATTTTAAAAATCTTATGGAGTCTGTCAAAGAATTTGGTGAGCCAGGGTTTATCTGGAGTGATTCTACAGAAATGACTTTCAATCCGTGTGTCGAAGTCGGCATGTGGCCTGTTGATGAAAAAACGGGCAAGTCAGGATGGCAAGGCTGTAATCTTTCTACTATCAACTGTTCCTCTGTAGCAGACGAGTCTGATTTTTATGAAAGATGTAAGGCTGCTGCTATCATTGGTACTTTGCAGGCTGGATTTACTGAATTAGATTATTTAGGAGATGTTAGTAAAGCCATTTTTGATAGAGAAGCATTGCTAGGTGTTTCTCTCACAGGAATTATGGAAAAGCATGATCTTGTACTAACAGAAAAGGTATTAAAGGCTGGTGCCAAAATTGCTGTTGATACCAATAAAGAATTATCTAAAAAGATCGGTATTAATCAAGCAGCCAGAGTCACTTGTTTAAAACCAGAAGGCACAAGCAGTTCCATGCTTGGTACAAGTTCTGGGATTCATCCTCATCATGCTAAGAGATATATTAGGCATGTGCAAGCCAATATCCTTGAACCACCTTATCAATATTTCAAAAGTTACAACCCACTAGCTTGCGAAAAGTCATCATGGTCAGCAAACGATACAGATGAGGTTATCAAATTTCCTATCGAGGTGCCAGATGGCTCCAAACTAAAAAATCAATTGCCAGCAGTAGAGATGTTAACTGTTGTAAAAGATACCCAGAAGAATTGGGTTCAATCTGGTAAAAATAGATCATTATGTACACAAGAATTTCTTAGTCATAATGTTAGTAACACCGTAACCGTACAACCTGATGAGTGGGAGTCTGTAACTAAATATATTTATAGTAACCGTAAATATTTTGCAGGTATTAGTCTTATTCCACAAAGCGGAGATAAAGATTATCCGCAAGCTCCATTTACAACCGTATTAACTAGTCGTGAAATAGTCAAAGAATATGGGGATGCTGCCTTATGGTGTTCTGGCTTAATTGAATTAGGCCTTAATGCTTTTGATAATAATCTATGGGCAGCCTGTGATTATATCACGCTTAATCAAGAAACAGACAAAGACGGCGATGATAAGAAATTATTCTCTCTTAAAATGAGGAGGTTTGCGAAGAAATATTTCGACGATGATATCAGAAGATTAACATATTGTATGAAAGATGTATATAATTGGAAGATTTATACAGATTTATATGATAGCTTCTCTAAAGTTGATTATACACAACTACTGGAAACAGAGGACAATACAATAGGAATAGAGGAAATTAGTTGTGCGGGTGGTGCGTGTCTAATTTAATCTCCCTATTCCATTTTGAAAGGTCTACCATTGAGAAGAAAAAACAAAAAAGCTACGGACGCTACCAATAAAATTACTCCAAATATTACCCCTGTAGGATTTAAGAATAGACTAAAGCCAAGATCTATTAACCAAAAAGAATACATTAGATCAATAGCAGAAAATACTATTACTTTTTGTCAAGGTGTTCCTGGTAGTGGCAAAACCCATATTGCTGTAGGCATGGCCCTTGAATACCTCATAGATAATAAAGTAGAAAAAATAGTTATTACTAGACCAGTAGTTGAAGCTGGCGAAAGACTAGGATTTTTGCCCGGCACAGCCGAGGAGAAACTACATCCTTATTTATTGCCTTTATTTGATGAGATCAACTATTTTCTACATATGCAGCACTATGCGAAATTGAAAGTTGGTAGACAAATAGAAATAGTGCCTTTAGGCCTAATGAGAGGTAGAACATTTAATAATGCATTTATTGTGGCTGATGAATGTCAAAACGCATCATATGACCAGTTAAAAATGCTATTGACACGAATTGGAACAGACAGTAAGATGGTTCTGACAGGAGATATCGCTCAGTCTGATTTAGATAAAATGAGACAAGGAGGTTTCCTAGAACTAAGAAATAAGCTGGATGGAATAGACGGCATAGGTCTTGCCGAACTTTATGCTCATGATATTGTTCGCAATCCAATTATTGCATCTATTATTGATAGACTAGAAGAATATGAGAATAGAACATAATCCCTGTTTGGTTTTAAATTCAGATTACACCCCAATCGCAATCATAGACTGGAAAAAGGCTATGGTGTGGTCTTATAGGTCGCACCATAATCTTAATATTATTGCAATGGATATCATTGAATACTATAAAAAAGACAGCGTTAAAGGTATTGATAGGCAAATTCGCCTACCGGCAGTAATCAAGACAAAGCAATATCTAAAACTCAACAAAAAAAATGTCAATTTTTCTCGCAAAAATTTATTTACAAGAGATAATTATACTTGCCAATACTGTGGAAATAAATATGCTCATAATGATTTAACGTATGATCATGTCATTCCAAAATCCCAGTGGTCAATGCCAGCACAATCACCCACCAATTGGACCAATATAGTAACAGCTTGTATTAAATGCAATAGAAAAAAAAGCAATAAAACTCCATCTCAAGCAAAAATGAAATTGATTAATGAGCCATTTAGACCTGTTAGTAGCTACAAATACTTGCATGTCACCTCTAGGCTTTCTATTATGAAGGAAAGGATACCTGAGGAGTGGAGAATATACACAGGATAATTTATGAAAATTAATCGAGAAGAATTTGCGGTAGAGACAATAAATGCTAAAGAAAAAATAGTAAAATTCTATGTCGTAGAAGGACAACAAGACTTTATTGACAATGAAGGCTATCCAAGAGCGAGCGAACAAAAAGAAGAAGTATGTGCCAAAGCCGTACCGGACAAACCTACCAAGCATTTTGGAGATAGCAGGGGATCGGATTATCGATACTATATCAGGATGGATGCCGACCAAGAGTTGTTTAACCCTGTAAAAATTTTATCCACAGTACAAAACAAAAAGAATAATCATTTTATCAATTCGGTGTGTAAAAGCACCAATGCGTTTAAGGAAGTAACCCCAACCATTTTTAGCAAATATATAGAGTATTTAAAGTCTAAAGATATTAGGTGGCTAAAAGAAGCTCAAAGAGAATTAGTGTAATGCCAGAATATACATTCGTTTGCGAAGAATGCGAGTCTTTTTTTACTGTAGTTTGTTCCATCTCTCAGTATACAGATAAACAACAATGCGAGAAATGCAAATCAGATAAAGTCTATAGATCATATCAACACGATCTTGCAAATATGTCTGGTTCTGTAATTAAGTCAGATTCTGAACTTAAAACTCTGGGAGATTTGGCCAACAGAAATAGAGACAGAATGAGCGACGATCATAAACAAGCACTATTCAAAAAGCATAATGCATATAGAGACAACCCCCCAGAAATGCCTCTGCCTAAAAATATGAAAAGGATCAAAAAGACGAAAGGTATAAAATGGACGTAGAAGATGATAATGTTGGGCCAGATTTTGAGTCCATGAAAAAAGATCTTCCTAATAATATGACACTAGAAGATGTTGAAATGATGGAAGCTATTTATTTTCAGCATCATGGTCAAAACGATATGCTCAATGCTGTGGACCACAATGCAAAGAAATTAATAGATTGTCCAAGAGAAATAGTGTTTAAGCTAGAAGGAACAGTATATAACCAGAATAGTAAGCAAGAAGTAATTGCAACGGAAGCCATATTCGATCAATCGTATCATATACCGGTCCCTTCCGGAGCCAATTATCAAGAATACATACAGTATTTTATTAATCATTTCGTGTCCTGCTTAGAAAAAACAGCATCGCAATCAACATATGAATAATGCAATTTTTTATACAACAAATGTTTCTGAGCCAACAGATATCGAAGGAAACCATATCCTACACGAAGACTGTTCAACAGCATACGCAAAACAAATTGTGACAGATAATGGCTACAAAAAATTTATGATTAGGGTGGATTCTTGTCATAGACTAATAGACCCATTTGAATACGACAACCAAACCGAATTCAATAGACACAAAAATTTTGTAGAAAAAACATGTAAAACCCACACATCAAATAGATATATTAGAGTTAGCGAAAAATGTTTTAATTACTATTTGTCGTTCTTAAGATCTAAGAATAAAGCAAAACTTTTAAATGCTCAGAGAGAGGTTATGTAATGAACAATAATTTATTAAAAAGATATGCGGTCTTATGGCTATGCTCACATGGAGAAGAAGCAGCAACTATTAGTAAGGAATTAGGCATACCCAAATCGAGTGTCACCAGAATCATTAAACTTTACGCAAAAACTCCAGAGCAAGACAAGCCGACTGAGACCCAAACTGTTCGTCGCAAGACCTCCAAGGATTTTATGATTAACAAAACTTCCGGCAAAGGTTCGGCAGGAGTTACTATCATGACAAAAGAGGCTTCAGAAATTAATGACGCATCAAAAAAAAGCAATAGCTCTAGACCTGATACATCTAGCTATATTTACAAATTAAATCCATCCGAATAAAACATGGATTATATATCTAAATATTCCAACGGAAAAAGTGTTTCTGCTGCTCAGTATATTACAGAAATAATATGTGAACACAAAGCCAAAATAGAAAAAAAGGATTTGCATTTCAGATTTTGGCAAACCAGCAATTATTGGTCTAGATTTTATCGTAATCAGATATCTTCTGCTAATAAGTTATTACAAAAATATTGTGCCAAGTCTATAATTATGGCACTAAATGACCCCAAGGCACAAAAGATTTTTTCGTTGAGGGCTCCTCATCTAGTACCTATTATAGAATATCATCAAGAAATCATCGCTTCAAATCACCAAAAAGATTTCCAGCAAATAGACCGACTAGACCACACACAAATTCAACCACAAAAAAACTATAAGAAAAAAAATATATTAGATAAACTTGATCAATAAAGGTGAAAAATGGCTAAATTAAAAGAAGAGGTAACAAAGACTTTTGGTAAAGATATTATTATGTCTGCTAATGCTATTATGGACAGACCCTCATTGGTTGTTCCTATAGGCCCCTCACTAGACATTGTTTTAAATGGGGGTGTACCAGAAGGTAGTTTTGTAGTATTGACCGGACAGCCTAAATGCGGCAAAACTACAACGTCTCTGTCCTTTGCTGCCACAGCTCAAAAACCAGAATATCAAGGAGATCTCAAAAGCCCCAGGCATGTGTATTACTTGAATATCGAAGGTCGGTTAAAAAAGAGAGACTTAGAAGGCATACCAGAATTAGATCTAGACAGATTTGAAGTAATAGGCTCTCAACAAGGTAAAATATTACACGCTGAAGAGTATCTACAAATAGCAGAAAAAATCATCAACCAAGAACCTGGAAGCATACTAATTATAGATTCATATTCTGCTCTGTGTACAGAAGCAGAGATAACCTCCGATATGAATAAAATGCAGAGGGCCGACGGTGCAAAACTATTGGCTAAATTTTGTAGAAAAGTCGCCAATGTTATTCCTGTAAATAAAAATATTGTCATAGGCATTACTCACTTAATGGGAAATCCCACAGGATATGGTGCAGAATTTAAAGAAAAGAGCGGTCAAGCAGTGGCTTACCAAACAGACATAAAACTAAGAGCAAAAACCTTTTCCCCGTGGCTTCTTAATAAGGACACCAATTCTCAGATAGGACAAGAAGTTTCGTGGCAAGTAGTAACCTCTGCACTAGGTCCTCCTGGTGGGGTTATTACTAGTTATTTAAGATATGGGCAAGGCATAGATAAGCAAATGGAGGTCGTAAATCTAGCTGTGGATTTAGGTTTAATTCAAAAGGCTGGGGCTTGGTATACCCTTGGTTTTGTTGAAGGAGACGAAAAACCAAAAGCACAAGGAGTGGAGAAAGTAAGACAATACATCGTAGATAATCCAGAAGCTTATGATAATCTATATTCTTTAATCAAAGAGACTATGGGGATTTAGGTATGATAGTCATGGATCTGGAAGGAAATTCTACAAATTGGCTATTGACAGGAAACACCTCTCATGCTAGAATGTTAAACAAGTCAAAACTTCATCTAAGAACTAGAAATTTATTACAGACGATATATCCAACACTTCAGGTCTTAGAAGAAGTACCTATTCATGTGAGGAAAAAAGAGATTCTATATTTGGATTTTTATATACCATTAATAAAAACTTGCGTAGAAGTTCATGGAGAGCAACACTATAAATTCATAGGCCATTATCACGGAAATAGATTCAATTTTATTAAAGCCAAACAAAGAGATGCGTCTAAAAAAGAATGGTGTCAATTAAACAATATTGAACATATTGAATTACGATTTGATCAAACAGACGATGAATGGAAAAAGGCAATAGAAAAATAAATGAACACTAAAGAAAAAGTCAAAGAATGGGATGATGTTTTAGATTCTTACGAAAATAGCATTGGTCTTCCTAAATATAACGAATGTATTATCAACGAGAAGGAATTGAATGAATACTTTTCAATGAATAGAGATGTTATAGAAAAACTATCACCAGAAGATACGGCCCAAATTTCATACAGACTGTCACAATTCGCTTTTCATGTTCAAAGAACGCTAAACAGAGAAATAGCTCGTCATAATTGGGCGGAAGAAACTATAAAGGAAACAATCGCAGATGAGTTAAATAGTTACAAAGGTTACGGATATGTAGAAAAATACTACCAAGCAGTGAAACACAATGAGGCTGCCCAATCATTAAACAAGATTAAAAAATACGCTAAACAAAGAATTGATAGACTATCCTATACGGCAAATTCTATCAAAAATCTTTCTGATATACTTATGGCAATTAATAGGAATAAAAACAAAAATGGACATCAATAAATTAAAACAAGATCCTGAAAAAATTAAGCAGCTTATAGATCTATTAGGCTCTTTGCTAGATACAGAAGACGAGCAAGCTGAAATACCCAAGAAGAAAAGGGTTGCAAAAAAGACCACAAGAAGAAATAAAGCGACCAACAACAAAAAGCTAGAGTCGAACAACAAATTTCTAGACATGCCAGAAATGCGCATGCATAAAGAAGATAACAAAATCGATCAACAATTACAAAAATTTCCACCAACACCAAGAACCAGGCCGGCCGTTGGTAGCGTGTCTGTTAGGTGTAGAATTTGCGGTAAAGAAGAAAGCATAAGCCAAGGCTTGCTTTTTGAGGGTTCCAATAGATATAAGTGCAATAAATGTTCCACACAATCAGGTTAAAATGATACTATCAAATCCTTCGGCCGAACGAGCTGTATTGTCAGCCATTATAAAGTATGGCTCTGACATATTCTATGATGTAGCAGATATACTAACAGATAGCTGCTTCACAATAGACAGCAATCAAAATATATTCAATTGTATAAAAAAATCTATAGAGAATAACAATCAAGAGACTATAGACTTAGCCTCAATATATAGTAGCGCTCAAGAACTAGGAATATCTCAGGCGTTTTCTACAAAGGAAGAAAATTTACATCTTAAGGCTGTAATGGATTTTCCTGTAGATAAAGAAAATGCTAGAAAATTTGCTACACAGATAAGAAAATTAGAGATAACTAGATCTTTAAGAGAGAGGCTACAGAAAGCTCAGGATGGATTACTAGATGTTACAGGAACAGAAAATGTTTCGTCCATTCTTTCTATAGCTGAAGATAGTGTTCTTAATTTCTCTGAATCTTTGACAGATACAGATAATCATCCAGTATCAATGGCTGATGACATAGATGAATATCTAGAACATTTGGTTTCAAACAAGACAAAACAAGTTGGTATTCCAACTGGCTTTCCTGTTTATGACGCAGCTATAGGGGGAGGCCTAAGAAAGGGTACTATTAATGTCATAGCAGCTAGACCCAAAACGGGTAAAACTCTATTGTCTGATAATATGGGGTTTTTCATAGCAAATGATATGCAAATTCCAGTGCTAAATCTAGACACAGAAATGAATAAAGAAGATCATATCAATCGTATTTTAGCCATGATTACAGAAGTGGCTATTAACAAAATTGAGACCGGTCAGTTCTCTGAATCAGCAAGCCATAAGGCCAAAATAGAAGAAGGCGTAAAAAAAATCAAAGACTCAAAACTGTACTACAAATCTATAGCTGGTAAAAGTTTTGATGAACAGATCTCTTTGATGAGAAGATGGATAATGACGGAGGTGGGCTTAAATAGTGACGGAACAGCAAAAGATTGCGTGATTTTTTATGACTATTTAAAACTTATGGATAGTCAAGGCGTGAGCCAGGACATGAAAGAGTACCAAGTTCTCGGATTCATGATGACGGCATTACATAATTTCGCCGTTAAATATAAAATACCAATAGTTGCTTTTATACAATTAAACAGAGACGGTATTAACAAAGAAAGCACAGATACTGCTAGTGGCTCTGATAGAATAATTTGGTTATGTAGTAACTTCAGTATCTTCAAAAGAAAAACAGATGAAGAAATTGCAGAAGATGGACCCGATAACGGTAACAGAAAATTAATTCCTTTGATTAGCAGGCATGGTGGAGGACTAGATGACAATGACTACATTAATTGTCACATGAAAGGCTGGTGTGCTAAAATAGTAGAAGGCAAAACAAGACTAGAAATTGTTAATAACATAGGAGCGAATAACGATGGCTTTATTGTTGGAGAGGAAAATGAAGACCCAGAAACCTTCTCATTTAATTAGTCAAGATAAGCTAAAGATTGTATGCGACGGACTATGCGACAATATAGAAGATATCTTGGAAAGATTCGATATAGAATATGCATGTAATGGTAAATTATTAAGCATGGCCTGTCCTATTCATGGTGGAGATAATGTTACGGCTTTAAATATATATCCTAATGGAGATTCCTATAGAGGTAATTGGAAGTGTAGAACTCATGGATGTGAAGAAACATTTAAAGGATCTATTATAGGATTTATTAGAGGTATTTTATCTAATCATAAATACGGATGGGAAAAGTCTGGAGATAAAATGGTGTCCTTTCAAGAGACACTAAATTTTTGTTTAGCGTTTATCAATAAAGATCTAGACAAAATATCTATAAACCATACGCAAAAAGACAAAAACAGATTCGTTGCGGCTATAAAAAACACAAAAAACGAAAAAGACACACAAAACGAAAATGGTATAACGAGAGATATTGTCAGAAAAACATTAGATTTGGATCATAATTACTATATAGACAGAGGTTTCTCTAAAGAAATTTTAGACAAATACGATGTCGGATATTGCTCTGTTATAGGTAAAGAGATGCAAAACAGGATAGTTGTCCCTGTATATGATCATGACTACAAATACATGATAGGATGTACAGGCAGAACCGTTTTTCATATGTGTGATAAATGCAAACATTACCATAACAATAATGATAATTGTCCAAATAAAAACGCATTATTTTTACACAGCAAATGGAGACACAGTAAGGGTTTAAAAACTCAAAATTATTTATACAACATATGGTTTGCTAAAAAATATATCAGGGAAACTTATACTGTTATTCTAGTAGAAAGCCCAGGGAATGTTTGGCGACTTGAGGAGGCCGGCGTACATAATAGCGTAGCTATCTTCGGCTCTTCCCTGAGTGATAGACAAAAGATGATACTTGATGCTTCTGGAGCTATGAATATAATAACAATTATGGACAATGACGAAGCCGGTAAAAAAGCAGCTGAAAAAATCAAAGACAAGTGTTGTAAAACATACAATATTAAGAACATAGATATCAATCATTCTGATATAGCTGATATGAGTATTGAAGATATTCAAAATTATATTAAACCACTATTATAGGCTTAGGGTTATCGATGAACATTATAGCAATTTCTGGAAAAAAGCAGTCAGGAAAAACTACTACCGGCAATTTTTTAATTAGTCTTTTCTTATCAAATATGGGTGTTTCTAAAGACATAAAACTAGATGAATCCGGAGAAATACAATTATCTGACATATATGGAAATACTTCCTACAAAAGAATATCTCCAAGGCATGATTTTAAAAATGATTTTGTTGTTAATAGTTTATACGATAAGCTAGATCCTAACATAAAAATATACAATTTTGCAGACCCATTAAAACAGACTATATGTATGGGTATTCTTGGGATGAGCTATGATCAGTGTTATGGTTCAGACGAGGATAAGAATACTGCTACAGACCTGGAGTGGGATAATAAAAGATTATCCGCTAGAGAAGCTATGCAGTTAATAGGTACTGATATATTCAGGAAACTTAATAAAAATGTCTGGATTAATAAAACCATATCTTTAATAAAGGAACAAGCCCCAATACTGGCTGTTATCACGGATTGCAGATTTCCCGACGAGGTCGAAGCGGTTAGGAAAGCCGGGGGTTATGTGGTTAGACTCACTAGAAATCCCCACCAATCAGATCATATTAGCGAAACAGCATTAGATAAAGATAATTACGATTGGAGGAATTTTGATCACATTATAGACAATCAAAATATGAGCGTTTATGAACAATGTCTTGATATGCAAAACTGGCTTTCAACCCTTAAGATATAACAAAATGATTATTACATATTTTAGATCTTCTAGCTACAACACCCACAATATGTGTCCGCAACAATATTTTTTTGAATATGTCTTAGGGTGGCGAGGGCAATCTGGATTAAAAGCTGATAAAGGAACTATTGTTCATAAAGTACTAGAAATATTAGCTTTTATAAAACAAGGACTACAAGATAATTTAGATTTTGTGATAGATGACATCATGGGTGATGTATCAACAACGAAATACGATTTAGACAATATTATAGATGTTGTTTATCAGTATTACTCCTCCCATAATTCTCATCATAATTGGAAACCTAGAGATCATAAAGACTGTAAAGATTGGGTATACAAGGCAATATCATTTAATGATGGCATGTTCGATCCTAGAAACAGACATATATTACAACCAGAACAACATTTTGATTTTGAAATAGATAAAAAATGGGCAGATTATTCATACAATACAACAGAAGGAAAACTTTCCGGTAAACTTGCCCTTAAAGGAACAGTGGATTTGATTACATTAGTTAATAAAGATACGATAGAGATTATCGACTGGAAAACAGGAAGAAGGCTGGATTGGGCCACAGGAAAAGAAAAAACACAAGAAAAATTAGAAACAGATCCACAACTTAGAATATATCACTACGCAATAAAACACTTATATCCACATATTAAACATGTTATTTTTTCGATTTATTTTATCAATGATGGTGGTCCATTTTCTATATGTTTTGAAGATTCCGATCTTATACATACAGAAGATATACTCAGGAAAAAATTTGAACAGATTAAACACACCAGAAAACCAGTATTAAATAAAAGTTGGATGTGTAGCAAACTTTGCCATTTTGGCAAAAACAGCTTTGAACATACGCATATAGAACCTATTGAGGAATATAGGGATGGGCAGAGAACCAATGCGGGATATAATATGTCTATGTGTGAACAAGTTAAGCATGAGTTGGACTTGTATGGTATCGACACGGTGACTAATATATATAAACACCCTAATCACAAATTTGGAAAATATCAGGCTCCCGGATCTACAGAATGAAAAAGTACGTCCCTTTGCATGTGCATTCGCACTATTCTTTGTTAGATGGTCTATCAAAGCCTTCTCAAATAGCTAATAGGTGTCTTGAGATAGGCGCTAAATCTTGTGCTATCACGGATCATGGCACTATATCTGGTTGTGTGCAATTTTATGACACAATGAAAAAACATAAAATAAAACCAATATTAGGTTGTGAAATTTACGTTTCGTCCAACGATTCTTTGATTAAAAAGCCAGAAAACGCCAAACTTAGTCACTTCTTACTGCTAGCAAAGAACAAAAAAGGTTGGGATTCACTGATAAAATTGGTTTCATTTTCTAATCAAGAAAATCGCTACTACCATAAACCAAGAATTGCTTTAGATGAAATACAACAATTTTTAAATGGTAACATAATCGGATTCTGTGGTCATTTGGGATCAACAATAGCGAATATTATTAGTAAAAGCAAAGATAACTCTGTTATTAAAGACGGCGTAGAATTTGTTGCTAAGATGAGAGATTATTTTGGTGACGACAACTTTTTTCTAGAGACACAGCTGATGGATCAAGAAAATAACCCAGACCAGCTATCTGTATCAAATATAGTTAGAGACATAGCAAATAAAACCAAATGTAGAGTTTTGTGTACGCCAGATGCCCATTATTGTCGTAAAGAGGACTCAATCGATCAAAGAATATTGCTGTGCAATAATCTCAAGACAACTCTTATAGACATTAACAAAAAATGTCTCAATAATGAAAAAGTTCCCATGGGCACATTTTTTACTTCAGATAATTATCATATATTATCGCAAGAAGAAATAAATGATATACATACAGAAGAAGAAATAGAAACCACACAAATTATTGATTCAATGTGTGAAGAATATGACATTTTAAGTCCGCCCAGATTGCCACCATATGATTGTCCAGGTGGACAAGATCCTGCTGAATACCTAAGACAATTATGCCGAAACGGTTGGGCTGAAAAAATAGCAAATAATGTGCCAAAAGATCAACACGAAGTTTATGTAGACAGAATTAAAAGAGAGCTTGATGTTTTGCAGGGAGCTAACTTGTCGAGTTATTTTTTAACTGTTGTGGATATAGTTAATTATGTAAAGAGCAATGGTTGGTTACCAGGACCTGGCAGAGGTTCTGCTGCTGGTTGTTTGGTTTCGTATTTAATTGGTATTACATCTATTGATCCAATCAAGTATGATTTGATTTTCGAAAGATTTTATAACGCTGGAAGAAATACTAAAGATAGGGTATCTATGCCCGATATTGATGTAGATGTACCGATTAATAAGAGAGAGGAAGTCATAGCTTATATCAAAAGTAAATATGGTGATGATAAAGTGTCTCAAATGATCACCTACAATACAATGAAAGGAAGAGGCGCCCTAAAAGAAGTTCTGAGAGTTTACGGCAATATTGGTTTTGAAGAAATGAATCGCATTACAAAAAATATCCCAGATGAAGCTAAAATTGCTGATGAACTTCAAGAAATGAAGGAAGAAACAGGAGAATCTTCTATCATACGATGGGCTTTAGAAAACAATGTTGACAAACTCAAGGAATGGTGCTATATTGATAATACCGGCCAATTCCAGGGCCCCTTAGCGAAACGATTTGAACAAGCTATTAGGCTAGAAGGAACAAAGTCCAATCAGTCCAAACATGCTGCCGGTGTAGTTATTAGTAGCGATCCATTGAAAGATATTTGTCCAATGATTTTGGATACCAAAAACAAGAAACAAATAGCTGGAATGGAGATGCAAGACCTTGAAGCTATTGGTGTGATTAAATTCGATATTCTCGGTATTGCCATGTTGGATAAAATTATGTCTATATCTCACAGTCTTTCACAAGGAGTCTAATATGACCTCTAAACAATTTTCAGAAATCGCCATTGGCAGCAAATTCACTTTAGACAATAAGCAATATACTAAAACTCAACCAGTGAAGGTTAGTTGCTGTCAGTCTGTCAATGCTTTTGAAACTAGCAACTCCGGAAATAAGATTTTTGTTAAACCCCAACAGGAAGTTCAGGTTAATGGCTAATTTTCATAAAATTTGTGTTTTTGATCTAGAGACTGATGGTACAGATCCCAATACCTGCAGTCCGGTACAGATAGCCGCTATTATGATAGACCCTATCAAATTAGAGGTTATACCAGATTCAAAATTTAATATAAATCTCAAACCAGAAAAATTGGAAGATAATATAGATTATGCCTACGAAGACAGTGATGTTCTAGACTTTCATGCTAAGGTCAAGGGCATTACTGCTTCACAGGTTTTAGAAGAATGGAAACAATATCATTCACAAAAACAGGGCTGGGCAGCTTTTGTGAGCTATCTAGATATGTATCATCTGGGTAACAGAAAGAAAAAATCACAATTCACAGCACCTATAGCTGCTGGATATAATATTATTAGATTTGATCTAAAAATACTTGAGAGATTAAGTATTAAATACGGTAATACTAATTCAGAAAAATCTAGTTGTCTATTCTTTCCTAGAGACACAATAGATTTGATGAATACTGTATTCTATTGGTTTGAGGGTAATAATGAACTGAAAAATTATACGCTAGATCATCTAAGAGATTATTTCGGTATGACAAAAGAGGGCGCTCACGATGCTCTTAAAGATGTTGAGGATACTGCTGAGTTAACTATCAGATTTCTTAAACTTCATAGAAAATTGGCAGCAAAAATAAAATTTAAGGACTCCTTTGCGAACGTATGAAAAAAAAATATTTAAGCTTTTCTTGTGGGTGTAAATTCCCCATAAATGAAAATGGTGGATGTCTATTTGATACCAATTTAGATTCTATCAATATGTCCTGTTCCAAAACATGGGACTTAATATCTGAAGGTAACACTAAAGGTTGCTTTCAATTAGAATCTCGACTTGGGCAATCAATGTCTAAAAAGTTAAAACCGTCTAATATAGAACAACTTTCTGGGCTAATCAGTATTTTACGTCCAGGATGCCTTGAAGCCTTTAGAGACGGTAAAAGTGTTAGTAATCATTATATAGATAAGAAAAATCACCTAGAAGACATAGACTATTTCCATCCAAGTTTGGAGGAAATATTAAAGTCCACCTACGGAGAAATGATTTATCAAGAACAAGCTATGCAGATAACGCAAAAAATAGCCGGCTTCGACCTAAGAGAAGCAGATATGCTTAGAAAAGCTATTGGCAAAAAGAAACCAGAGGAAATGGCAAAAATCAAGAAAAGATTCCTATCTGGCTGCAAAAAAATAAATGAGGTATCGAATGAAGAGGCAGAAGAAATATTTGGGTGGATAGAAAAAAGCCAAAGATATTCTTTTAACAAAAGTCATGCCATATCTTATGCAATGAATGCTTTCTTGTCTGCTTATGCCAAAGCTCATTTTCCTAAAATGTTCTTTGCTTCGTATCTCAAATTCGCTAAGGACAAAATTGACCCACAGCAAGAAATCAAAGAATTAATAAGAAACGCAAGCGAAATGGATGTTTTTGTTTTTACGCCAGACATAAGAAAGGCTAATCAGTACTTTATTGTCGATTCAGACAATATTTTCTTTGGTCTGACAGATATAAAAGGTGTCGGTAATTCAGTTTTTGATAAAATAAAAGATATTATAGATAATGGCTTTGATATCAATTCAACAAAATGGGTTTATGTTTTACTTGGACTACTAAATCATATAAACTCAACGGCCGCTAAAGCTCTTATTAGTAGTGGTGCGCTAGATCATCTTGGTAAAACAAGAACGTCTATGCTTTTTGAGCTGGATCTAATATCATCTCTCACAAAAAAAGAAGCTGAGTTCTGCCAAAATATCTGTAATGAAAATGATTCACTAGAATTATTGTTAACCAAATTACTAGATAAACCAAGAACGAATATAAATAGAAAAAAGAAAATACAAGATACGATAAATCTACTTAAAAATCCCCCTTATTCTTTACAAGATAAAATAGAATGGCTATCTGATAGCGAAAGCTCATTATTAGGCGCTGCTATTTCTTGCTGTAAATTAGATTCGTACGACATAAGTATGACCAACTCAGACTGTAAAACCTTCAAAAAGACACATATTAATCAGAATATTATTATTGCTGGAGAAATCAGTGGGGTTAATGTTGTTAAAACCAAAAAAGGCAAAAATCCTGGACAGGAAATGGCATTTGTTACTATAGAAGACAGTACAGGTATTTTAGATTCTGTAATTATGTTTCCAGAAACATGGCACCAGTATAAGCATCATATATTTAACAGTAATGTTCTCGTTTTTGTCGGAAACAAAACAAAACAGTCAGACGGCTTGATCGTAGATAAATGTTTTGATGCTCACACTTGACTTTTATGAGGGCGTCTGCTATAATACACTAACAGTTGTGTAATCAATTTTTTAATTTTTTAGGAGTAACCAAAAGTATGAATATTACTATCTTAAGAGGAAACCTTGCTAGAGATCCAGAATACAGAACCGTTAATACTAACGGAAAGCAAACCGGTGTCGTTAATTTCACCGTAGCTGTTTCTAGGGAATATACCAAGGCAAACGGAGAAAGAGATAAGATCGCATCTTTTATTAATTGCGAAGCATGGGATAGTGGTGCGGAAATTATTAATAATTCATTCAAAAAGGGCGACTTAGTGTTGGTTGAAGGTTCTCTTAGAAATGATAGCTGGGAAAAGGACGGTGTTAAGCATAGCACTCTCAAGGTAAGAGTGAATAATTTTTCAAAAATTACTAAGCTTAGCCGTAACAGGAAGACAGAAAGCCAAGAAACTGCCGAACCAGTAAGCTTCTAATTAAAGATGACAATCGTCTGCGTTATTGCTAATATGGCGATAGCGCAGATGTATTGTTTTAAATAAAAGGTAAATAGGAATTTTCTTAATATGGCAGACAAATTAAAGATTTTAATGGCTACCGAAGCTAGTTTTCTAAGTACAGGTTTCGCCAATTATACGAGAGAGCTGCTCACAAGACTCTACAATACCGATAAATATGACATAGCTGAATTTGCTTGCTACGGCCATGTGAATGACCCAAAGGATTCACAGATACCGTGGAGATATTACCCTAATGCTGTTAAGAGGGGAGATGCAAGATATGAAGAATATATGTCGAGCCCAGAAAACCAATTCGGTAGATGGCGTTTTGATAAGGTTGTAATAGATTTTAAACCAGATGTAGTTATCGATATTCGTGATTATTGGATGAGCTATTATGAGCAAACCTCGTCTTTCAGAGATTTTTTTCATTGGATACTTATGCCTACTGTAGACTCAGCACCACAACAGCAAAATTGGCTAGACACCTATGAATCAGCTGATGCCATATTTACCTATTCAGATTTTGGGGCGAACACACTGATAGATCAAACCAATAATAATATAAACTATATAAATACAGCATCTCCTGGAGTTGATCTAAAATGCCACTTCCCTCTCAGTCAGGAACAAAAAAAGAAAAATAGATTAGAGCTGGGGATACCGGAAGATGCGATTATAGTTGGTTCTGTCATGAGAAATCAAAAAAGAAAGTTAATACCAGAATTGATTAAATCTTTTAAAATGACTCTGGATTATTATGAAGAAAAAGATAGGTCTATAGCCGATAGACTTTTCTTATATCTACATACCAGTTTTCCAGATGCTGGATGGGATTTGCCGGAAATCCTTAAAGATGAAGGGGTTTTAAACAAAACTCTTATAACCTATAGTTGCAAAAGCTGCAAAACTATATCTCCTGCTGTTTTCAGTGGACCTAGAGGAAACTGTCCCAACTGTGGACATAGCTCTAGATTTATTCCTTCTGTTTCTGATGGGGTAAAAGTAGAAACACTCAACGATATCTATAATTTGATGGACATATATGTACAATACTCTATATGTGAAGGTTTTGGTATGCCCCAAGTGGAAGCTGCGGCATGTGGAATACCTGTAGCTACAGTAAATTACAGCGCCATGGAAGACATTGTAGATAAATTAGAGGCCTACCCTATAAAAATTGCATCTTATTTTAAAGAACTAGAAACTAAAGCAATAAGAGTGTATCCGAGCAATGATTCTCTAAAAAACATCTTAATAGAATTCATTTCTTTATCTCCAGAAGACAAACTCAAGAAACAACAAAGAACAAGAGAATTAACAGAAAAACATTATAATTGGGATAATATAGCTCATGTGTGGGAAAAATATTTGGACACTCTTCCCACTAAACAATCAGAATGGTCTAAACCTGCTAATTTTATGGAGACTATAAATTTAGATAAATACAAAGAAAATCCAAATACGCTACACATATTTGTTGATATATGTCTCAACCATCTCAAAAAAATAGAAAAAATATCTAGCATTTCAATACTAAACATGATACAGAACATAGAATATGGATATGTACAACAAGGTACTTCCGTTAAAGAGTATGGTATAAATGATGCCATACAAGAGCTCAATACATACATAAACAATTGTAATAACGCAGAAAAAGCTAGAACTTCCGGCTATGTATCGGAAGAAGACTACATAAGATATTCTAAAATAAAGGCTTCTCTATGAATATATTAGCAATAAGTCCACACCAATCCACAACACAAATTGGTCTGTATTCTAGAGAGATGATGGATTATTGTTTTGGTAATTCTAATGTCAACTTGACTTTACAAAATTTAACCTTATCAGGACAAGGCAATGATAGCAACACGCACAACAAATACAGTCGAGTCTATTCAGAATACGACTATATTATCCAACATTGTCCATACGAATATCTTGCATACATCCCAAACCTAAAAAATATTTGGATTCCCATCATTAGCAATCTGTCTCAAATAGATGACCCATACTTAAATGAATATATCGAAAACATAAGTATGATTTGCACTGAAAATAAATTCACCGAAATGGTATTAGCTAAATCAATTAAAGAGACCAATAAAATTAAGAATTTTCACTTTCAAATAAATACAATAGAAAACGATCAACAACATAAAATTAATTTTGGGAAATATAATTCTGCCCACAAATACTACGCGATATTAAACTTCAACCAGGATCAACTATGCTTACTAAATCTAGTAAAAAGCTTTGCTTGTATTTTTAGGAACTGCCCAGACCACTGCCTAATGATACTATTATCTTGTTCGCCACAACAATATGCAAGCATAGAAAAAACTATGACCCAACTTGCTTCAGAAATTAGGCTAAAGCAGATATCTAATATAATAATATATTCAACTCAAAATATATTAATCCAAGACACGTTACCATTACATAATTCATGTGATACATTTATTGATATAGAGCATAATACAGAAAATATACATAAATATTTTGCTAAGTCTTTTGGTTCAAATATTATAGACAGAATAGATACGGATTTTTCGGATGCCTATGGCTATAGAAGCAATTCCTGTTTTGATTATAAAAATCAAACATATTCTATGCTGTCTGATGGCTTCGACAAAATTTTTAATATTAGAGAAACCAGAAAATATAATACAGAACCTGAACTTATGGAGATATTAAGTGAAAACTAATATTCACAATATATATAGTCGGATAAATAAAAAGAATATTAATTTGTCATATGTTGATAGTTCAAACAACGATCTATTGATCAATGAGATATCCAAAATATTTACAATACTTCCTTTGCAAATATGCATAGAATACAATATACCAAGCAGTTACTGTTTATTTTCCGATCCAATAAATGAAACAAAAAACATAGAAATAGCGGAATCATATGATATAAAACCAATACTATCTTTAAACCATATCGACACAAATAGACTATCAAAAAAAGAAGATTTGTATTTATTTGCTGAGTCATTTCATAAATATAAGTCTTTCACCGTTTTTGAAGAAATAAAACAATATTATCAGAATATGGATGTCAGCCTGCTAGATAGGCCTCAAATACCGTCAGCAGCAATAACAAAACTATCTACAAAAATAAAAAAATATGATATTGGAATGTTTTGTCCGAATCGTGGGCTGTCTGATAGTATTATCAATCAGATAAAACATCATAATCCACAATTACAAATAAATACATTAGACATAAACAGCAATAAGTGCTTAAATGACATATATGAAGAATTTGCAAGCTATAATAATATTATTATAATGGACCATATCCTTCTTGTTAAAATTTCAACAGACTTAGGGATTAACACAATATGCAACCAAAACGTAATAGGAGCCCATCATTGCACAACTATATCTAGCATAATAGATGCGTTATCTAACGGAAACAACAACTCAAAAACTCTGTCAAAAAACTATGATTTTGATAAAATGTTTGAAAACTATATCAGAGAAATATAAAGGTAATTATAAATGAGTAAAAATATATTCATATTAAATGGTGCGAATGATATTAATCCATACAGAGAGCAAGCTAATTTTGATCCTGTATCTATATCTAACTTGGAGTCGCTAACAAATGATTATTACAACTTAATCTGTGTAGCTTGCATGGAGCAAGTATCGGAAGAGGACGCAAAAAAAATATTGCAAACTATTGTTAGCAAATTACGTCCAGGTGGTGAGGTTTTGATAGTTATGAACGATATCAGAAAACAGTGCCAACTATTCGTAGACAATACAATAGAAGAATCCCAAATAGTATCTGTATTCATCAATCGTAAAAATACGATCTCTTCTGATCAAATCATAGAAAATCTGTTAGCTTCGTCATTTGAAATAATCAATATAGCAAAATCCGCAGGAAAACAGACAATACATATGGGTAAAAAACATGAAAACTAAATGTAAAAAATGTTATTATTTAACAGAAGATAAAAAATGCTCTCAGAACATTATTGCAAATATAGACAATACAGTTGATTATGATCAAGACAGTAATCCTATTGTAAACAATTATAAGTGCTTGTATGCTTTCCCTAATTTGGAAACACAAAAAAAACTAGATCCTAATATTGATATCAAAGAAACCGAAAATCTAAGGCTGTCCAAAATTCCAAAGATATATCTTTCTCTTGTTATAGATTGTTTTGCAAATATTGAATCAAGAAATCTTATGCAAGTAAAGGACTATATTAATGAAAGTAATAATCATAAAAATATCATAATAAACGACATCACTATATTACTATCTTCTGAAGCTAAAAATAAACAAAAAGAGATCGATTTTTTTGAAAAAGAGAATACGTTTGCATGCAAATGGAAATTGTGCTCATTACAAATCAGCCTCCCTCCTGTTAGAAGATTTATGTTTGGGTTAGAAAACACAAAATGTGATACTGTTTTGTATGTTAGCAATGATAGATACCAAGACCATCAAATAAACAATATGTATGATAAAATAGCAGATATGACTATTGTTAAGCAAAAACCTTTTATTTTCTTGAAAAAAGATGCGAATTTAGTAGATAGATTTAATAGTTTAATTTGTTCGAAAACTAATCTAGATACACTGATTAAGAATAACACATCGGAGGAACAGTCTACCCTAGATGATGATTACTTTACCAAACTCATCGAAAAAGGGCAAGTTCAGGATTTAATTCTAGATGTCCAATAAGCTAACAGCAATAATACTATATACAGATGTTGTAAGGGGATCCAAAACAAAACAGTGTAGGTCTGTATGTAATATTACAAAAAAGACTACTGTAATAGAGCAACAGATAAGATTTTTAAAGAAAAATAATAGTCGCATAGAGATATTTATAGTCGCCGGTAAAGGATACAAAGAAGTACACAAAATAGTAAAAGATCTGAAATTCAAAAATATTGAAATTGTATATGAAAAAAAATACTCACAATTAAACCAATCGCAAATACTTATAGACTTAATAAATAACAAAAAAATATGTAATAATATTCTTTTAATTTTAGGAGAAATATTATTGAAAAATACAAATTTCAAAAAACTATCTCATACGACAGCATTGGTTATAGACAAACCCAAAGAAGGGTTTGATATTAAGTGTAGAGAAAATGATTCAAAGGCCGAATATTTCTTTTATGACATACCTAACGAAAAACAATGGGCAGAGATAGTATTTCTGGACAAAGAAAGCCTATACGAAATTACAAACAACATGCCCAAAAAGATTAGCACAAAGCAATTATTCATATTCGAAACACTCAATCTTTTAATAGATCAAAACAAAAACATAAATACCCAAATAGTGGAATATAAGAATATACTAAAGATAAAGGGCGATAAAGACATCAACAAAGCAAAGGTTTTTATAAGATGAAGGCACTTATACAATATGATATTGAAAATAAATTTTTCAACTGTTTGTCAAACCATATACCAGAAAATATTTATGCCAATATCGATAATAGGCTGTATAGCTTATACTTTAAATACAATTTTGAAACTTTCTTTTTTGTTGCAGATAAAGAGCTATCAAGGGAATTAAATTCCTTTATTATAGAGTTTCAAGAAACAAAAAAAATATTCTTATATCACAAACACCCAGAAACTAAAGACTATAGTAAAATTTTTAAAAATGTTACTCATTTATCTGGCCACGGAATAAAACTACAAGAAAGTCATTTAGAGCTGCCAGAATACTTCGTTAATGAAAAACTTTTCAATAATCAAAACAGTAGCAATACAAAAGATAAATATTGTGTTTTTCTAGAAATGAAACAAAAAATACCGGAACGTTTAGAGTCTTTACTGTATCCAAATTCGGATAAGCCCATTAATATGTTTAATTCTCCCCATATTAATCACTATCAAAATATGGGAACATTAAATGAAGCACAAAAAGCCCAAATTCTAAAAGAATATAAATACTTTATTAATATAGACAATACTTACGTCCACGAAGCAAAACTGTGTGGATGTCAGATAGTTGAGATAGACTCAGACGGGCAACTTAAAAAACAAAAAATAGATACGAAGGCAATAACAATAAAGCAAATATTAGAGGATTTATCATATGAGTAAAAATATAGGCTTTCTATTACCTAGCCTCAACAGCGAGCAACACGCCGCCATAATCACGCATATATCTAAATTAATAAATCATAATAGAGACAAAAACATTATTATATTTTCTAATACTCCTAAAGTAGTTATTCCAAACAATATTCCTGTCTTAAGTATAAAAGAAAGCAAATACTTTAAAGGTAAGTTGTTTGTTTTTGATTTGCTATCGGCACTAATAGCTACAAAATTTGCCACACAAGAAAAGTATTTTTGGGTTGGTCAAGCCATCTTTTGGCAAAATCAACCGTATGAAAATTTTCATGTATTTAAAACCATATTCGACCAAGAAGATATGTCTCTAATAGTTCAAAATCAACAAGTGTCAGATATATATGAGATATGCTACAAAAAGCCTAAATACATACTAGAGGAATTCAGTCATGAAAAACTACAAGCAATTATCTGATCAACAAAAAAAAGAACTACTAAAAAATTTGTATGAAGATAAAAATCAAAGTTTTGCCGAAATAGCAAAAACATATAATACATACACATCTAAATTAAGTAGAGATGCTATTAAATACGGCATTAAAGTTAAAACCAAAAGCGAGGCGCAAAAACTGGCATTGTCCTCTGGAAAGTCAAAAAATCCAACCAAAGGCAAAAAAAGAACAGAAGAAGACAGAAGAAAAATAGGTAAGGCGGTTTACAACTCATGGCAGAATATTGACGAAAAAACAAAACAAAATAGAGCTAAAAAAAGTAAAGAAGTTTGGAATAAAAGAGACCAAGACAATAAACAAAATATGATAACAAAAGCAAACCAAGCCGTTAGACAAGCAAGCGTTCAGGGCTCAAAGCTAGAGAAGTTCTTTCTTGCAAAATTATTAGAGTCTGGATATAGAGTAGACTTTCATAAAAAACAAGCTTTAGGCAACACGAATCTTGAAATTGACCTGTTTCTTCCTACTATAAACACAGCTATTGAAGTAGATGGCCCTTCTCATTTTGAAGACATTTGGGGAGAAGAAAAACTAAAGAAAAATCAAAAATACGACAATAAAAAAAGTGGACTTATAATAGGAAGAGGATGGTATTTAATTAGAGTTAAGCAAACTAGGCGGTACTCTGATACTTATGCCAACATTTTGTGCGATAAACTAATTACTAAGATAGAATCAATAAAAAACAATCAGAACTCTAGTACACAAACAAAAGAAATCTTAATAGAGGAATAAAATGGCTAAAAAGAAAGTTGCTGAAGTAGCAGAACCTGTCGCTGTTGATAATGACGCAAGCAAGCCTAGTATTAATGACTTGGAATGGAATGATTATGTTCTTGGATTATTGTCAGATGACGAAAAAATATCAGGCAATCCCACAACAGATGGATTAAGAAGAATCTTTGAAATAGCCTTAGATTGCGTAGTGATAGATTCAACATCACAGGTTGTACAATCTCCTGATCCTAATAACGAAAAAAGAGCCACTGTGGTACATCAGCTGTCTTATATTTTAAATGATAGTACCCTAGATCCAGAAATTAAATGCAGGACTGTTAATGGCGCAGCAGACGTTTACTGGGGCAACTGTGATAAGATATACAGAAATCATCCAGTAGCAGTGGCAGAAACTAGAGCAGAAGGCAGAGCATTAAGAAGAGGTCTAAAGCTTAGAAAAGTTATTGCAGCAGAAGAAGCTGTAAACGATATAGAAGATGATCCAGATGGCATTAGTGTTTCAAAAATTACAAATAATCAAATAAATTTCATTGACGTTCTATCCAAAAGACTTAATATAAATGTAAATAGCATGTTGAAGCTTAAAAATATCAACGAGTCTATTTATAATGTTCAGCATGGAGACGCTGTTGTATTAATTAGAGATTTGTCTAAATACCAGCAAAATATGTCTGACATACCAGAAAATATCATAGGTTATGACTCTTCATGGAAATAGAGGTAAATAAATGAAAATTGTATATAAAGCTAGTGAAAAGTTATCTTTTGAATTAGAGGGCAATGGCCAAAAAGAAATATTCAAAGAACTGTCTACGCTGCAAGAAATATTTAGCGAAAGCAATTGTGGAATGTGCAAAAGCGAAAACTTAAAATATGTAGTAAGAACAGTAGAAGATAATGATTACTATGAGATTAGATGCACAGATTGTGGAGCTACATTATCCTTTGGACAGCATAAAAAAGGCGGTACCTTATTTCCAAAAAGAAAAGACAACGACGGCAATTGGATAAAAAACAATGGATGGTACAAATATCAAGCAAAATAATTTGATTATTAATAGGACGGACCTCCAACTTCGAGATATCCAGACATAGGGCCGTAGTAAAGCACGGTTCCATCGACTATAACTTCTATTTGCATTGCACTGGTATGACAAGCCTCTTCACCTTCAAGTGCGCAAACAACTTTTACTTTAACCCTACAACCACCTGAATCTAGCGCCAGCGATGGTACTATAATAGTATCATATACATCAGCACAATCTAATGAGTTATTTAGATTTATTGATCCTCTAAAGATACTGTTGAGGTATATATCGTAAATAGCTCTGTCACAACAATGGCCGAAAGACTGGCCGCTACTAAAGTTAAGAATTACTTGCGCATTGGAATCAGTGTAATCACCGTGATCTAAACCAAATTCATATGGAATATATTCCCACGGCTCCTTCGACTCAAGAGTAGCATTATTACTAATCTCAGTACCGTCCCAGCTGCCAAAAAATCCCCTAAAAATAGCCTCATTCATAGCCTTATAAAACTTTGGCGTTTCTACATATTCTCCATCATCATCTACGCATTTCCAGCAATAAAAATCTGTAGCTAGATCATAATTTGTACTTGGAGGATAAACGCTTTTGGCCAAGCTGCCGTCATTAGTGGGATAATACTTTTTAAATCTTTGGTCGTGAGATTTCAGTTTGCGACTAGGCATTTTTCTGAATTGCATATATATAGGTTGAGTAAAATCTATCACTTCCTTAAGTTTGTAATCGACATAAGTCGCACCAAGACTGGCAGGCCTTTCATAATAATCTTGCCAACCTATTAGCGTATCGTTAAAACTATTGCCATATCCAAACATCATTTTATTAATATCTACCCCTCCCCTTCCTCCTGTCCATATGTCCGACTCCCCAACACTAATTTCGACAGTGTTGCTAAAATCCAAATTTGGGTCGATAGCGAGCCACGCATTTTTTATCTCGTTCTTTTTTCTTTCTGTGTAATCAATTTCATACTCTCCCCCTAAATTATCTGTTAGTTTAATAATTCCTCCTTCACCAGTTGGAACAGCATAGTCAGTAACTCTGTTTTGATTTGAAAGCACCAAACCTCTGGTCACTGGACTAATTTGACTATCCTCGATTAGTACAACGCCTTCTATGTTCCTAGTCACTGGTAGTACCGACGTTTTGGTTTTAGTTGGTATTTTGACACTCATTTCGTTACTAACAAAACAACCGTTTTCAGGGTCTACATGTATCCAATAATAATCTGTGTCTTCATATTCAATTACAGTACTATTATCTGCCGTCCTATAGCTCATTTTTTTATGAGCATATATATCTGTTCCTGTTATACAAATCTCTAGTGCTCGCTCAATATCTGATAATTCCTTAGTAACAATAGATATTCTCTGTCTTAATGCTGTTTTTTGGCAAGTACTGGGATCGTATGTGTATATGTCATAACATAAACCCGACTCTATAGGATTAACATCTTTATAGAAAGACCTTAAAGACTTTAAATTATTTCCTACAATAGCTTCATTGAAATTCGAATAACCACTATGCTGGTTATCTTTGATACCGCTTGCACGACTCTCTAAATACGTATAATCTCCTGTGGTTGCATAGATAATTTCATTATTAAAGTTCAAATGCTTATCAATAACAATCGTGCCTGTAGTTGCTAAGTTAAGATCTTTTATTTTGTCTGTTTTTATCTCTATAAAATTAGCTTCTGACAGTTTTTGAAAAGCAGAATACAAGGGATTATAGTGATTATCCAAGCTGGTTATGTCTATAGGAACTATAGGATCTGTTCTATCTATAAATTCCATTTTTTTAGAAAACCCTTCATTAGGACTAACAAAGCCAAGATCCTTACCCGAATATCTATAAGCCTTGAGTTTATCCAGATTCGAATCGGATTGATTGAAAGAAACATGGTTGGTTGTATTGTCGCTAGTAACAGTAAAGTTAAAATATTTGTATTGATTATTTTCATTATTATTACAGTTATCTAATATGTTCCAATTTTTATTTTTTAAAGATTCTGTATCTAGTGTATTATAATAATTAATAGAGGTACCATATCCTATGTTTCCTTCTCCTACTGTTCCTTGATTTGCTATATATCTAGCGGATCTTAGGCCTTTTTTGTGTTCTTGAAAAGGCCATCTGTATATATGTTCAATGTCTTGTAGCCAATCCATATTGCTGTCTCTATTAGAATCATTTACAGGAATACTTGTCGATGTAGCATATTCTGGATTAAATAATAAAATAGTGTTACATTCAGCATCAGATAAACCAATATCGCCCTTTGATATATTTGCAGCTACGGCCGAATCTAAAGCTAAGAGAGTTTTATACCCATCTATTGTAGCAATAAGTGCTTTATTTTCAACCGTAGCACTAGTATTGTCTGCCAATAAAACACTTTGATTTATATCAAAAAAATAGTAGGCTCGAAAACCATCAATCATAATTACTTTTTCATCTTCTATATCTTCATCAAGAGAGTCATACAAGATATTATTTTGTAAAAACTGTATTTCTGAAGTATTTGGGAATTTAGTCCAATCGCCATTTTTAACTAGATAGTAGCCGTTTTGATCGGTGTTTGTTTGGCCGTCTAATCTGACTATATCTCCTTCTAAAAGTTGTATAGATTGATTTTTGCTGTCATTAGAACCAGCAACAACATTAGTTATACCATGATTATTCGTTCTTTTTCTACTTACTTGGATAGCGCCACTTATTGATGAAATATTTTTATTGAGCACATAATTACAATTTAATAAATGGTATTGACTATGGTCTACTAGTAATTCATATCTAAAGCTACTAATAGCCCCAAAGGCGCTGTTTTTGGTTAGCTTTACATAAAATAGTTCTTCTTTTTTACCGGCTAGAGTATTAACGTATCTAAATATAGGCACCTCTGTAACATACCACATGCTCTTATTATTGCTCAACCCCACTACTGCCCTGTCTGGTTTACCGTTGGTGAAATTTTTATATACAGGCCTATAGTACTGAGCATTAAGATTTTCTACTCTAGCTGCAATCCTAATATTTATTAAAAAATTTATAATAGGGTCATTTATTCCTCCATTGGCGTACATCATGGTTATGGTATTCAATCCCATCATAGCCCCAAATCCCCATGTAACACCAAGAAAACTTGTTACTAACAATAAATATCCAACAAGACTAGGAAATCTTACCAATTCAGCTAAATCATCGCCCAACAGCTCGTTTAGAGCATCATAATACGAACAATCGCTACGGCCAGCTATGCTATTATACGGAGCATTAACATTAATATCTGGTATTTGTCTAGTTGATTCAAAAATATAATTATATGGACCAAAACTATTAGTATTACTAATATAATTAGATGTATCAGTATAAGATATCATACCTAAAGCGTCTTTAAAATGATAGCCAGGATCATCTTCAGTGTGTAAAATCAACTGCCAGTTGCACAGACTATTATTTATGGTGTTGGAGGAGGTCCGTTTATTTGTTGACTGTAGACTACTAAGGATATCGTTGCTTAATATATTGTCCTTGATTCCCATTCTGAAATCAAACTGATTAACTACTTCGACTTTAAGCTTAGCATCTAACCCTCCTATAGTCTGACCCCTAAATCTACCCAAAGTATAATTACTCTTCATTAAATTATTATGTTTTATAGCATTAACCATACTTAATGATGTATCGTTAGCCCCATAGCCATCAGCAAATAATGTTGGCTGTAAATACTCCTCATTATTATGATTAAGCAAGTTGAGGTGCTGGGTGTGTGTATTTTTCCCTACATAATTAGCATGATTACCAGCGACTATACTTTTGTCATAAAAGTCAGAAAATTTTACCGCATAATTGAAATTATAATTTTGAATATGCTCTTGATTTAATAGATATAGCTTGCTAGAATGTGTTGAGTCTAATGAACCAATGTAACTTGTTAATTCTGTATTATCATTAATCGTTCCTGTGTTGTATAGATCATAGTCTGTAGATGTTCCGCAATCTAAACTAAACTTTAAATTTTTAGGATTCATATAGTTTAGATAATTTAGATTAACTTCTATATTTTTGATATTTTTTGCTATAGATATATCTTCATAAAAAGTATAAGAGCTTTGCAATTCTCCTGTGACTCTATCTTCATCGAGCCCAGAAGGAGTATCCCAGTTTATAAGATATGCTGTTGTTTTTTTGGTGCTTTCATTATTGGTTTGTTTGTATCCATAAAGACCGCAATATCTTCTTGGATCATCATTAACTGTATCGTCAACTCTATAAAAATCTGGTATTGTTATCCGACTAGAATGCTCATTAATCCCTGTTACGGCTGGTCTTAAATCATAAAAACCTCTGCCGTCGAATATATGAACAGGAAACTGTTCTGTTCTATCTTCTAGCACATATGATCTATTGTCTACGAAATTAGGATTGCTCGGACCTATAAAACCAATGTTTGGATGAAATAAACCTTTATTTAACAGTATCTCATGGCCTGTTATAGGCACATTTTCTCTATAACAAAATATACCAGTAGGAGTTAAAACATTGTTTCTTCTAGGTTGTAGTGTATTGCCAATACTTCCGCCGAGATGGTCGTCAATTCTTGTTGAACCAATAAAATCATCAAGATCATAAATCGATTGATATCCTCCATATTTCTCCAAAGGTATAGATCCTAGATTAGTAAGAGTATAATCAAATTCGGTAGTATTTCTAGGCTGAGGAAAACAAGATGAGCAAGATGCTCTAGCATTAGCTTGTCCTGTTTCGTTAGTACATTCGTCTTCACAAGTTGCCTGACTCGTAGGATTAGATGCGCAATTATCCAAACAGTCTTGTAAAGCTTGCTGTACACAAGCCTCACAAGCCTCAGGATCTGGAGGAACCAATGTTGAGCCATTTTCATCAACTTCATAAGAAACCAAAGGACCCCTAGTAATATTATATCCTCTTGTATATAAGATATCATGACCCTGAGGATCTGTTAACCATGTGCCTCTTTTGGCAAAAACCTTTTCCTGGTACGAGCTTAAGCAACTAGGATTGCAAAGACTTCTAAGATGAGACATGTTAATACTATACAAGCCTATTGTGGTATTGCCTGGCTTAAATTCAAAATATATAGTATTTCCTGCGTTATAATCGGTAAAAACTGTGTCGTCAGAGTTATTATCAGGCATCTGAAACAGCTTAACATCCTTTGCTCTCATGCATTTCCAATTACCATCATCGTTAAATGATACATCTCCATTATTTATATAGTGATGTGTATCCATCAGCCAAACAAAACCGCTATGATCAAAAGCAATACTTCTGGCCAAACCGATATTTATTTTCTTAAAATCTGGTCCTCCAGTAAGACTTGCTGATAAATCGTTTTCCAAAGCATAATTCGGATCTGTGGTTAATATTACCCTGTCTATTTCACTAAAAGCCCCAATATTTCTAATACATTCTAATTCATAGGTTCCATTCTGAGATATTACAAACTGCGGTTCGGCTTCTGAAGAATTATTATATGAATTTACTCTGATGGGAGTACCAAAAACAGTATATGAATCAAGATTGTGAAACCTCAATCCGTAAGGACCAGCACTAATTCTCCAACTATATGTAGCTTCAGAAGCATTAGCTCCAACGCTATTAAAATTTGTCTCATCATAGGGAATCCGCCCAGCATAATTACTAGAGCCATATTCTATAAACGAATTAGTCTTTAAATCTCCGGTATACAAAAAACCTGGTCCTAAATACAAAGGATTTTCGCTATAGGCAGGTATTCCAACATCAGCATAGTATACTGGAACAGAATATCTCTTATCCTCTGGAGTGTTTTCTGCTGTGATAATAGCTTTTGATTCCGTGGTAGTAAAATTGGTTTCATATTTCATATAGCTACCATCTCTGCCATGATATATGCTATAATTATTCAATATCATATCTCCAATACTATCCGGATCATAATATGTTGTGGCCGCATGAGAGAAAGAAACATGATGCCCATTTCCTGTGACAGGCCCTGTGTATAAAAGCTTGGTGTTACTATATAGAGTTAATTCTGGATGATATTTTCTTGTGATAATATGAAATAAGTCTTTTTTATTAGCAGCAACATTCTCTTGTTTATTTAATACTGCTGTTTGATTTATATAGCTAAAATCTAATATGTCTTGTATACAATCTGTAAGTTTAGTAATTTGAACAGTATCTGATGTAGCATCGCAATTATCCAAAAAGGTGGTCACTCTATTTTTTACTGAAGACTTACTAAGGCTATTAACAGTAACTCTATCTGTTTGCGGCATAGTGCTAAGATAAGAGCACAACATTTGATAGGCTCTTGATTTTTTTCTGCCCATTGAATATCCTCTACTATAAGGATATAGAGCATTATCTATTTCTCTGTATATGTTATACAGCGAAGGGGACACGTAAGAAAAACCAAAATGAGATTGGCTCTGAGCCCTAAGTTTGCTAACCTGATTATCATGAAAAGCAAACGCTTCGCCATCTGGCACATAAATATGATATGTGTCATTTCCCTGATCGAAACCTTCCGTTTTTATGGAATATGAGTTTTTTGCCTTTCCGTTAAAGTCATAATCAAAAATTTCTATCTCTGAGGAAGAAGTAAAACTGAAAGACGCAGTAGTAGACGAAAATGGGCTTCTGTCTATTTCTAAGTTTTTTACTCTTTTTGAGTCTAATTTTTGCTTAAGGTCGCCACCATCCCAGAATTTAGTTCCAGCAGGCATCTGATAAAAACTCATGCTCTGTTGAGAATTAGATACTTTTTTGAACCAGAACATAATACCGTGTACAGGCTTAAAGCTGTTATACTTGCTGGTTAAAAACCAGTCGCAACTCATATCTCTGTCCACCGAAGATCCACCTAAGGTTTGTATAGCCCAATGATTAAATTTACCGGAAAAAGTAATAAAATTAGCGATACCAAGCAGAGGTTCTGTAAAATTTGTTCTTTCATATACAGCTTTTTTATATTGACTACTATCGTCTGTGTTTATATATGCTGGATACCACGCACCTTCTTTTATAGCTGCATTAGGGATACTATTATTTAATAGGCCCAACATAGCTGTAGTATTTATGCCGACAAGATATGAAGCCCCATCGCTATAATTGATATATAAGTTATTACTATCGTCTAGATTAAGATTGTAATATAGCAGATCATTGAAAAACGAAGCGTCGTAAATGGTACAGTTTGTTTTGGGCATCTGTTAATTGGTCCTATCTACTACTAATGAGTGTCCATTCTCCATCAATGTACGAAAACATACCAGATCCTCCAGTAGTACTAAAGCCCAACGGATTTTTAAAAGTAATGCTCATTGTGGGCGCACTTTCACCCCTCTTTTTCCCTTGAACATAACTCATAGTAACTGTAGCGGTATTTCCACCGGCAGATATGCTACCATAAACGGTAAATTGTTGTTTACTTACCGGTTCATAAAAACCAGTATCGCTATCATATCTACAATACAATCTGGCTCCTCTAGGCGCAGAATATCCTGATCGATCTTTCACATAAACTAGACGTCTTTTATTGGCAGCTAATGCTTGAGTAGAATATTCTAAATCGTCCAAAAAACCTCTGGCAGGAAAACTTTCATCGAGATCGGGATCTTTAGTCATATCTTCTTCAAGAGTTACGTAAACCATTTTGTAAATTTTTTGAGTATTTGCAGACCATACTTTTCTTTCAGGGTCCCACCTAAGATCTATAGGCCCAACAGGCCATAAGTCTTGTCTTTCCGCCCAGTTTAAATAAAATTGCTTCAGCTTGATTTTGGGTGTCCATTGTCCATTTTGATATTTTTGTGTTTTGCTAACAATAGAACCATTGTAGGTTGCAGGATCATAGCCACCACCGTCACTATAGTCATCTTTATAGATGATTCTATAAACCATAGTATCGTCTGTTAAATTAGAGCCTTTTCTATTATAATAAGTACTATTTTGTATATTTAGTGTGTGTAGTTTAACGGTTTCTGTAGTATCGTCACTGCTGTCGCGACAGAAAGCTTCTCCGACAGCTAAACTAGAATATTTTACCGAATCACTTTCCACTGTCCTGCTTGTTTTAAACCTTAGCGGTCTGCCATACGCATCTATATCACGAGGCTCATCAGCAGCATTAGGAACAGGATATCCTTCGATATCATAACCCCAACCATGCATCATCATAGGGCCACGAAAACCAACAAAACGCATATTTTGTTCATAGTCTTTATTATAAGCAGAATGTTCTGTGCCAGATATTCTTTCTTTGAATCTACTATCCAAATAGTCATAATCGTGATTTCTAACCCAGCCAGCATCTGTAGACATCGTTCCGCTTAAACCAATATTTGGGGCGGAGTTGAGGTTGGCCATGCAGTCTTTAAATACAGCCCCTCTACCTATAACAGATATGCTATTCCTTCCTTTATCTTCAAATTTTCTTAATTCATTACCACAATACAAACTATCATGAGCACCATCTGGATGAGCCCCCTCATAATCCTGGGCGTTAGCATTGCTAAATTCATGATAAGGCATAACTACCGGCTGCAATGTGCTAACATTGATTGGTATAGTAACAGACATTCCTAGTCTATCTGTATTATCTTTTATGCTTCTCTGAAAGATAAATGTATTGAATTTTTTCAACTCATCTAAAGTCTGGCCACTTGAAATAATATAGGGAGGAAAATATTCTCCGTCTTTTGATGTTGTTGTAGAACCAAAATAAGTAGAAGCATTCACTTTGCCATAAGGCCTAGTACAACTATCGCAACAAAAGTTAATATTACCACCACTACTACTTGTATTTGTTGCTGTTTTGTATCTTTTATATTTTCTACTTATGCCTTTGGTACCATTACAAATAGGACACCTTGTTTGGTCATATTTTGATATACTAAAAGTATCTTTACCTATTGTTGGATAAAAAGATATGGGAGAAAAAATACCATCCAAACTCATAATAGAAGCCCTGCCCCAAGTGTCATTGAGAGCATCAGCCAATTCGCTGTCTGGATATATTTTAGCAGAAGTCTCGTTCCTTTGTTCGAAAAACATATATCTTGCTTGATTGTCTCCTGTCATCTGGCTAAAGTCGGAGCTTCCTAAATGGCCGTTAGGTGCTCTGTCATTAGGGCCTGAGCCAGAATAACTCACTTGAGGAGCTTCGCTTCCTCCCAATACTACCGGAGCGCTATAAGAACCAAAACTACTATCTTGATGCATATTATTAAACTGACCCAAACTTTTCCTAGTAGAACAAACTATAGTTGTAACAGGGCTTGTTCCTAAAGCCAATTGTGGAGCCTCCTTAGCGTCATTAAACTGCTCTCTTTTTATTTTCTCTCTGTCCGCAAACTGGTTGTTATTTACTCTCTGTTCGAGTCTAGATATCTCATGCTTTCTTTTCATATTTTCCTGACCAAGTTTTTTAGCTCTATCAATTTCTTGTCTATTAAAAAGAGATAACTTTCTAGTGTATGTTCTGAAGCTATATGTAGTAGTAATACCATTCTGACCCATACTGGTCATAATATTGGTAAGTATTGGAGCGTTGCTATAATAGTTGTATTCTATTCTGTTTCCACCAAGATCTTTGATAGGTATATCAGGAACGATATAATCGATAGTTCCTTGTATATATCCAGGATCATTAATCTCATTATAATTACCAATCTCTGTTAAGCTAGGCCAAGAGTTAGGGAAAATACTACCTTGTTTTACTTCTGTCCAAGTATATGTTTGAGTTTGACCGGGAACAAAAGAAAGATCTTCCAATAAACAGCTACTACTAAAAGCCCCACCAAGTTTAAACAAGGGGGTTCCTACAGCTTCTAGGCTGCCTACTTCTATGCTCGTTTGAAAATTAGACACACCACTAACATATTTACTAGCTACATCATCTAAATTTCTCATCCCGCCAAAATTCCAAGGACAAAAATCTTCTATAACTTCAAACTTTGTATTAGTAATCCAATTGTCCACAAGCAAATCTCTCTGGTCGGTGGTGGGATTAGACATAGCGGTACTAGTACAAGTATTATACGCTGTGTCTACATCATCTATAGTTACTTCATTTCCAAGAGTAAATAACTTATCCATAGGATAGATAGCAGGGTAGTTTGTCCATGGTCCGTAGCAATATGTATTAGATTTAATAGGAATACCAGCAAAAAATGGATGAGCTGCTTTTGGCGCTATTTTTACATTCTTTCCCGTAGAATTATCTGACAGTGGAGCTAATTCTGCTAATAATTTATTGTATTGTCTATATGGACTAAAAAACTGAAAAAATTTCTGGTATTCGGCATAATTTCTTCCGCCACTTCTAGTATACATAGCAAGTTCCTCCATCCCTATGGTTGCACTCACAGTATTAGAAGGATCTGTTTGATATTGCTCACTACTGTTATTTAAACCCAGAAAATCAGTAGATACTATTATTTTGGGTTCCAGCATTTTTTCTGGATCCATAAAATGGAATTTACCATCAACATTGCATGTTCTGTATAGTTTCTTCTTTTTTGCTCCATGACTAAGACCAAAAGCGTCTTTTCCTATTATATAAGTCGGCGGTGTCGGTGCGTTTGGCTGCAGCTGCCATAAATTAATAATATTATTATTATTAGGACATTCAACAATCACAAAATCTCCCATTGAATTAGCTAAATCTCCTATATTCAAATTTTCGAAATAGTATTTGCTATTAGTAGTAGAATCAGCTTTTCTTAGCATACTTATGCTATCCCATGCGCTATAACTAAAATAAGGATTTGTACTACCGGCCCTATTATTGACTTGATATAGTGTTCTTCTGGCCAATTCTCTTCTAGCATAATCAAAAACATAAGTAGAATTATAACCAAGGATAGGCTTAATCTGCCCCTTATCGTTGCAAAGAGCTGCTACATTTTGATCTCCGGCTATCATATCATCTATAGAATTTCCTGGTTCTTCCCAGGCCCCATTATCGGCAGCACAAGGTTCATAATTATAACGAATTTCTCCTCCTCCCTTAAATACGCTGATATTTCCTTGCTCAGTTTTTAATTGATAATCATAATTGTCTTGTTCTGTTCTAGACTGAAGAAATGGAGCAGTAACCATATACTGTTTTCCATAATATGTATTACCAAGTTTTTGTAAAAATTTCGACAATAAGTCGAAGTCTTTTCTAGCTTCAGAACTCAAAGAGTGTAAAGATTGAGCAGTAAGACTATTCTCTGGCGCTATATTGCCTTCTGCTCCTGTAATTCCTTCTCTATAAAACTGCCAATGCCAATTGTTTTCGTCATAAGCCATTCTAGAGGCCTTAGCGTTCGACATACCTTCATTGAGATATCTTTGCTTAGACCTGTATGTATATGCAGCGTTCATCATAATATACAAATCGGTTTTATATCTTTTTCCAAGAGTATATGATACAAAATTATCGGTACCGGCCATAGCTGCTCTAATTTCATTCTCTGTAACCATAAACCATTCGGCTGTATAAGAAGCGGTAGCAGCTGTAGCTACTCCAGGACTAGTTGTACCTCCGAAAGAACTGGCGTTTAGGGTAAACTGAGGATAATACATAGTAATGTCAGATCGTCTATTCATGGTATAATCAGTATATCTTCCTGATAGTTCTATTCTTGTTCTAGGTAATTCGTCTTTATGAAACAACAGAACTATCTGGCCTGTCCAGAAATCATACCACACAGGCCTAATTCTTTTAAAGTCTGTATTTTTATTGGCACCATCAATACCATAACGATCTTCTAAAAGATGTCCAAAAAACGGACAAATAACATCTCTGTATAAAGGGAAAAAACGCTTACCTGTTATACTAGTTCCTTCTCTAGCCTGACTTCCTATGCTGGAGTTAAGAGTTAATCCTCCGTTAGGGCAAGGGTTGATTCCAAATCTAGCGTCAATACCATGAAGTAATTTATATGACTGTTTATAATTACCTCTGCGATTTGCTGTTAGAGAGGAACTATCCAATTCAGAATCTTGAAAAATAGTATCGTTAGTAGTAAATCCTCCGCCTTCTATAGCATCATGAACTACGTCGTCATTTTTCAAACTAGGAACTCTAATATCTATAACTGGATTTCTAGTAGAGTAAAAAGCAGGAAATTTTATTTTTCCATAATGAAATATTCCTCCTACTGTTGTTCTAAAACCAGAATTATCATTGCAACTAGGTCTTCCAGACAGGGAATTTACACCTATATTGCCATATGCATAATAATCAACAAAAACTTCATTAGTCGGATTAAAGATATAGCTACTTTGCGTATATGCTAATCTAGTATTTTTCGCTTGATATAATCTCTGTTGAGGAGCCCCTATAACCAATGCTCTGCTATTAGTTTCGTTTGCTTCTTTACCAAAACTAAAAGATCCTGTTTCAATACCGTCACAAATCATTTGATTTACAGTACTTTTAACTGCATTAATAGTAGGAGCAAATCTTCTAGATACAGCAATAACCTTAATAACCCACCCAGTAGGAGTATTAAGCAAATCTGTGGTCCAGTCTAGTCCGTGTTCATCACAAACATAATCTATAAATTGACTAATGCTCATAGAATCAGCTTTTATTCTTTTTACAGCACCTGACTCGTAAACAGCTTTTTGTAATTCTGAGAGATCTAATTTAAAATTACATCTGTCTCTTCCTGTCCATAGAAATCCCGATTGATTTGTTGGTGTTGCCGGAGCAATAACACCCCACTTGTTACTGGTATAACGATCTCCAGTAATAGGGTCGCTTACGGTAGGGGCTATGATTCTACCATATGGAGAAAAGGCGGTTTTAGGACCAAAATCACTATGGTTCGTTCGAGTTCTGTCGTTTAGATTATCTGCTCCTGTTAATACTCTCAAGGCTGTTATTACTTCACTACACAAAAATCCTTCTTCTTTTTTATAACTAGAACCACCAAAATTATAAGCCCCAAAAGATTCTAAAAATCCATAAACATTAAATATATTTGGGATATTTCCTTTTTCATTATTTGTATTATTATATGTTAAGAGGTTGCCTACATAATTACTAGGAGCAGACCAAGCAAAGCTAGTTCTACCAGATATAGATCCTGCATATTTATCTAGTATTACTGTACAATTATTTAATAAGGCCTGCATACTATGAACAACCACAGTATATATATCCCCAGATTCTCCTTTATTTTTTTTCCAGGATTGCACAACACCACCAAAACTGAAATCCCCCATTTTAAAATAAACAGGACAATTGGTAATATTAAATCCTCTCGGTTTAAAAAAACTAGTAGAATCGTTATAGGTTACACTACCGTCAGTATTAAGATTAGTAGCATCTCCTATAAACCCAGGATCTTTGTTCTGCCACCACAATTGATTTACTTGATAATTCGAATTATAATTGGTTTGGTAGTATACCTTACCAGGAAGCATTGCTTCTGGATGTCTACGATTAACGGTTGCTCCATCTGGTTTTATATACAAACCGTCATTGCCAGCAGAATAATATGAATTGTCGGAGCCATTACCGTTTGAAATCTGCGTTTGAGGACAACCTGTATAACTAAGATCATTAACTAGATTAACTGTTAACGTGCTAGGCTGCTCTCCCCAACCTATATTAGCATTAAAGTCTATAACGCTAGCGCCCAGAAAAATAGTTTGTGCTATAATTTTATCTTTGATTTTGGTGCTGCTGGGTACGCAATAATCCCTACCCGCCTGTGTCGCCATTATATATCATCCCATCGTTTGCTGGTGTTGCATTGTTGGAAAACCCATGATAAACTTCTAGTGTAAATTCCTTCTGCTGGCCTCCAGGACTGCTCGTCTCTTGTTAAAAAAGTTTTACCTTGTGCTATCGCCCCTCTATTTCCTCCTGGAAAAACACTAGAATCTCTTGCTCCGAAAGGAGCTAAACCACTTGCCATAGTATCTAATAGGCCATATATAGTGCCTCCTGTAAACATCGGACAAGGTTGTTGAGTCATAAAATAACCATTCATTCCTGTTGGAGGCATCACAGTTACTTCTATATTCACATCTCGTTTACTACTAGTTTTAGCTCCTAGACCCTGTAGAACAGGACCAAGCCTTCTTCCTAGCACAAATACTTCAGCAAAAACATCTGTTGGTCCAGTATCGCTTATGGTTACGTTTTCGCTAATTACCCCCGTAATAGCTTGTAGTTTGTTATTATATTCATAGCTGTATGATACAGTGCCATTTTTAGGGTCGAAAGTTTCGCTTGTAGCTATAGGTATAGGCCAAAGCAAACTTTCTTTACTTTTAACAGGATTATTTACAGTACTAAATCTATTATAATTAGCAGGATCGAATTGAGCCGTATAGCTACCCCAGGTTGTATTACTAGCATTTAAAGCAGAACTAGCCCTAAATGGCAATACGTCTTTGATATGTCCGTGCCAAGCCCTTCTGGCATTATTATACCTAGAACCTTCAAAAGCTACAGAACTCCAATCAGTACCTGTACTTGCTACCTTGCCAGCTGGACCGCCGATGGTGCTTTCATAACCGCCCAGACCTGTCATATGAATTTTTCCAGCATCCATAGTCTTATCATAATTCAATAAACCACTATCATATCCTCCCATTCCCTGGATTGTTCCATTAACTCTAACTGTTTTTACATATTTATCGTTGGTACTAGCTTCTATGGTATACTCTTCGGTATACAAACTGCCACTAGGCATACTAATCCAAGTATCAAGAACTTCATATAAAGCTGTTGTAAGATCATAATTTACAGCCCTAGTAAAATTAAATTTCCTATTGCCTCCAGTGTCTGTACTTTGATTCCCCCAGCCTACGGTAAAGTTTTTGGTGGTATCTTCATTATACTGAAGTCTGCCACTAACCCATTTTTTAGCACTCTCTAATGTTTCCCAATATACCTTTCTCAGATTAGCTTGCGCTACATTCTGCGTCTGACCCGATTTTCTAATACCGTTAGCAGCAACTCTATGAGTAACTTTCCATCTAGGGAAATTATACTCTTTAAAATCGTTACTCAGAACTGCGCCGCCAGCACCTCGTCGTTGAGCGGTTGAGGTCATAGCTTCCCAAGTAGACAATTCTGAAACAGGTTCTATATTCCATGAATCTACAGTATTTTTTACGGGACCCTGCCAATCATTATCAATCCATCCTGTATTAGAGCCTATAAAAGTCATAGAATATTGTATATATGTTATCCAGCCGTTCTCATTTTTATTTAACACCAATTCTGTAGGTCTGGCGCCGTGTAATTTGTACACAGATTGATTGTTGCAGGTTATTTCGAGCTCTCCAATGGGATTATCTGTTAGAAACTGCTGAAAGCCGCTAGACGCAACGAGCAAAGGCTGTATACCCTGATCTACTCCTGTGCTAATCAAATAC
>Ga0181592_10000250_pt1 | contig 39790 bp, 65 predicted proteins | sample 071ome_20_FD_133755 | JGI IMG/M metagenome (GOLD analysis project Ga0181592, IMG submission 133755) | Coastal salt marsh microbial communities from the Groves Creek Marsh, Skidaway Island, Georgia - 071412BT metaG (megahit assembly) | ecosystem: Environmental > Aquatic > Marine > Intertidal...
ATTTTTACATACTCTCAGAAACAGAAGTTTCTTCGTATCACTTAAAACCATTTTATTTTCTCGACTGTACGCTGTCCTTATACATCCACCAACCAGTGGCAATATACTTCGTTTGTGTCGGCGAAACAACGCCGCGGTGAGGATGAGTCCATATTGCAGGCCAAATCAATGTCAATCCTTTGCGAGGCATAAATTTTAAACCTTGCGACATAAACTCTGTCTCACCGCCATCTGTCACTGTGTTTAGATAAGTCATGAACACCAATTTACGCAAGGGTTTTGCGTCACAAGGTCCACTATCTTCGATGTGCCAGTTACGGTATGCATGACCAGGTCTATACCTTTGTATATTCCAAGGCCAAATTTCAATTTCGGTAGACCACTTTTCACACCAATAATAGGTGTCATAGTATTCTTGTAGTGATGCCGCAAGCGCAGATTCATATGCATGTCGGATAATCGGATCAAGTTTCGTTGAGCTCATTCTTTCATACTCTCTGGCTCGATCATAATTGCGTCTTTCTTGATCAAACTGATCCCTCAAAAGATCACATAATTGTTCATCAACTTTTGACGAAAGAATAAAAGACTCACTCACGATAGGTTATGTCCGTCCGTAGACGATGATGCTAGAGGAACATTTCTCATTACTTCGTTCTCTGTCATCATTTTAATTGGTCTATCTCCACGGTATGTCAACCCGACATTTCCCGCAAGAAGAAGACACACAGCCAGAGGATCGAAAACCACCACAAGGATGATAATAATCCAGCGAACAGCTGTATCGAAATAGTCTTCAGCCATGTTACCATAGATTAACTCCGCTATGTATTTTAACGGCCCAATCTCCGCTTCAAGTTCAATCGCCTGTCTTCGGAGAGGGAGAAGTTCTTCGTTAATTTCTTCGATAGTATCATACGCCGCATTGATTGTCTCGTTGAGCGCCGACCTTTCTTCGGATTGAGACGCCCTAACTGCAATCGCACCTTCTGGTCCCCGTATCCTGTCGTATTCTTGAAGAATGGAAACTGCATCATCAAGTTGACCGAGTACGAGTTGCGAATCGTCGATGATATCATTCTGCCTATCGATCCTGCGTTGTAACGATTCAATTCTAATTTCATTATTTCCTCCTTCCATCACTGTTTGATCAACGTGCGCCTTCGATAGATAACCAAAGATACCCATTGATGTAATCAATATTAGTACAACGACTGCTAACACCATATATGTTCTAATAACAAATGGTGCAATGCCCCAACATCTGTAAATCCAAGACGCTGCGACTAGTTTAGATGCCTCTAAGGTTCCTGCCATTACGACAACAGACCAGAAGGCGCCTGCAAAAATTGTTGCCAGACCTATTACTGAAAAATAACCTGCGACACATGACAAAGCAAGTCCAGACACCAAAGCCAGCAGGCTTATGGCACGATACTCTTGCATTTAGTCCTCCAAGATTTGTGTAAGTTTTAATTTGAACGCATTAATCTTTGCGACACGTTCATCACCCGGCCAGAAAATGTATTCTTTGTCGGGGTCAACGGAGAGATTGTCAAGTAGAGGTTGAATTGCTTTATAGATAACGTTTGCTTTCTGTCGCCACTGATCAGTCTGTTCTTCCCATGCAGCAGCGAGTGCTTGTGCTTCTTGTAGGTCGCCGGCCAGACCATCAACGCTTGAGGTTGTTTCTGCGACCTGTGTTTTTAATTCTTTGACCTCATCTAATTCATCGGCATCTACCAATGAAAAACCAAAGTCAAAATCTCCTAAGTTTAGTGCTTGTTTATCTTCTGTCATTTTAGTAACACCGCTAGTAAGATTGCGATTAATAGAATATTAGTGAAAAATATTTCTACGGCTAAAATCGTGTGATACCAAACCCACCGTGCTTCGTACACTTTGTTTACTTCTGGATGTTGACCTTTCTCCGTGATAACTCTATCGACGGGATTCTCAGCAACATCTCTCTCTAACATTTTAGAAAACCATCTCATGCAAAAAAGTCCTCAAGTGTATTTGTTTTTTCGTGCTCCCAACCAACGGCGTTTAGAATCACGTTAATAGGATCAAGATACCCTTTGACGAATTGCAGTTCGTAATCAATGTAATCATTCAACTTAAATTCGGGTGGAAGTTCCTGTATACATGCAATCACTTTGTCATGAATAGGATTAGGCATCTTGAGATAACAGAATTTGATTTTCTCGCCGTCTTTTATTTCTTCATATTTCTTGTTGAGTCCATATTTATTCAAGAAATAATTGTACAATAACACCGCTTTGACTTGAATTGGTGTACCTTTACGATAAATTGTGTCTTTATCTGCATAACTTACAGTGACCGACTTGCCTGTAGACTGATCGGTTTGTTTGCCTACAAGATTCACACCGCGAGGGAATGCAATCTTTTCAAAGGGCAGTGTCTCAAATTCTTGTCGAATATCCGCGATATATTTCTGTACAGTCGATTCATCTGTCGCCATGACCAACTTCAAGGTTTCTTTAATATACTCTCGGCAGGCCGCAGGTGTAGATGATCGAATCGCTTCGATACCCATCATCTTCAATTTGGGTTCGTTGTATCGAACACCTTCAGAATCCCAGACATTCATGATGTATCGCTTCTTCGCAGTCCAGATGGCCTTGTCGCCAATGTTCTCACGTTTCATGATCATCTTCTGTTCATAAGCATTCGTATACTCTTTGAGTTCAAGATAAGACTTGTCAATGAAAGGTTCGATCTTTTCACTGGCAACTTTCGCAAGAAAGTCAATCGGTCGTTCTGGTTTAATTCGTTCGACCATGGGACCAAAGTTAATATAAACAGAATCAGTATCGACAGCGACAACATAATCATCGTCGGTGCCTAAAATCTTGTTCATATATTTGTTGACTGCTTCTTCGATCCAACGAATCGATAATTGGCCAGATGTTGTGACTGCTTCAGCATTCTTTTGTTCGAACCAACGGAAGTATTGATTGGCAACGGCACCATAGGCAGAGTTCAAAAGAATCTTCAACGCATACTGCATGTTGTGAGCACGTGTTATCTGTTTGTCTAACTCAGGCGAGGGATTCTTTTCATATTCTTGTTTGGCCGCGAGCATTTTCTTTTTGTAACTCACACGACCATCATACATTTTTTTCATCAGGTCTGCCAAGAATCCGCGTTTGTCGGTTCGATATAGTTGACCGTTCGCAGTCATTGTCAGATTGTGATCCCGCAACGCATCTGTGTTGACCTCGCGGTTCAACAGACTATCAACACTCGCCTTCGCAACGGCCTCATAACAGGCATCAGGTACTTCTGTCACCCAAGTATCGGGTGAAATGTTGTACTGCATAATCAGGTGCGGGTACAGAGAGTTCAAATCGAACGACATAATCCACTCATGCATACCAACAATCGGATCTTTTACGAAACCGCCAACGATAGTGTTTTCTTGTCGGTTCACTTTCTTTGTCGGTATGACGATGTTTTGATCCATAAGATAGTTGTGAATGATTGTATCCCAGATTGTCAGAGTAGAAAGACCATCGTTATGATTGCAACCAGAGTCATACGTCAAGGCAAAGATTACGTCCATATAACCGAGACGCTCTTCAAGTTTCTGTACGAGATCAACGTCACGAATATTATATTCAATAAATTTTTGATAGTTTTCTTTGTGAAGTGTGTGCAGATTGCCGTGTTCTGAGTAATCAAGTTTTTTCTCGCCTAGTTCAAACTCACAGATGTAGTCAAGACGATACGATTCTCTCGGCGCCAAACAGAATTTACGATACACGGCCAGATAGTCAAGGTGTGAGACACCGACAACTTCATATGCACCCTGAGACTTGATGCCTTGGTTAACACTGTACTCACGCAACATGCCCCAAGGCGAGAGTCGTTTGGCCGACTCTTCACTGATTAGTTTGGTGATACGATTGACAAGATAGGGTATATCGAAAAACTCGGTGTTCCAGCCAGAGATCACATCAACGTCAAGATTTTCCCAACACTTCAGAAATTTTTGCAGTAGATCAAGTTCGTTCTTACACTTCAGATAGTATAAGTTCGGATTGTCATGTTCGAAATCACCACAACCAAGAACAATGGTCATGTCTCTTCGTTTGAGTGTAATCGCAGTAACTTCCTTCTCGGCCTTGTCTGGTTCTGGGAAACCATCGTCAGACGCAACCTCAATATCTAAATAGACAACGTTGATTTTCGATGTGTCAGGCTCCATGTTCTTAAAGTTTTCATACGCAAACACATATGCCCATCTTTCATAACCAAAGATGTTGACACCATCAATACCTTCATATTCTTTCAGAAAGGCACGTGCGTCAGAAATTTTATCGAAATATTTTTTAGTGACTGGATTACCTTTTATGTCTCGGTAGTCACTTTTTTGACAGCTGTTTTGAATAAATAGAAATGGTTCGTAATTATACTTACGTTGCACTCTTTCATCGCCATCAAAACCACGCACATAAATTTGGTTGCCGATCTGTTGAAAGTGTGTGTAAAAATCCATAGATTACCTGATTAGACTGGTTGTATAGAATATTGGTCATTATAGTATTTTTTGATCATAATGTCAATCATTTTCTACAGGAGAAAACAAATGTCAGATCCAGAGTTCAGAGTTAACGAGGACTCCAACGTAGTTATTCCTTTGAGGAATCTTATAGCGCTGTTAGTCGGAATTTCGATGGCTACATTAGCGTACTTTAACATAGAATCACGTATTAGTCAAATCGAAAGAGAGACTAGTATTACAAATGCCGAAATCGGCATGAACAGCGAATTTCGCATCAAGTGGCCTCGCGGAGAGTTAGGCGCACTACCAGATGACGCAGAACAGAATATCCGTTTAACATATATAGAAAGGAAGATGGAACGCCACGAACAAGAATTTGATAAGTTGGCGGCCAAAATTGAAGAATTACAATTAAACATAAACGACAACGAGTGATCATAGATGAATAGAGAAGCAGTATACGAACAGTTAAAGATAGATGAAGGAGTTGAGTATGTCATCTATACAGATCACCTCGGTTACCCCACTTTTGGAGTTGGTCACCTTATCATCGAAAGTGATCCCGAGTGCAAACTCCCAATTGGTACTAGAGTCTCGGAAGAAAGAGTTAAGGAGTGTTTCGAAGCAGACCTTGACATTGCCATCCGAGAGTGTCACGCTCTATACGAAAGAGGGACATTTGACAACCTACCAGACGAAATCCAGCAGATCCTGGTTAATATGATGTTCAACATGGGCAGGCCACGCCTGAGTAAATTTAAAAAAATGAATGCTGCCATCCTAGAAGGCGACTGGAAAGAAGCCGCAAAAGAGGGCAGAGATTCAAGATGGTATCGACAAGTCACAAACCGCGCGGAGCGTTTGATGTCTCGTATGGAAAAGGTATGAGACTAGAAACCGAGTGGACCAAAGATCATGTGTTACAGTTTAGAGTCTTTGATTCACGCGGTTGTCTGATTCTTTTTACCACCGACAGAGAAATTGCTTTGGCTGCATTTGAAACCGGTGTAGTTTAAAACGAGTGTATATACAACATCCATGAAATGAGAGCGATTGACGCTACTTGTAAGGTTACTGCGCCAAAAACAATGCAACATGGTATTACTGCGTTTGCGAGTGCTGGGTTTTTATTAACCCAATCTTCTAATTCCCTTTCGTTCATCTGTATCTCCTAAAAAAGGGGGCCGAAGCCCCCTTACCTTGTTCCCTATTTGTTTTCCTCACCCTTGTAGACAGCAAACCACTGCGTCTTTTTTTCAAGGTCCGCACATTGAGTACTACAATAGTACCAGTCTCCCGTTTTGGGATCCTGACGATGCTTATCGGCAAGTTTCTCAAAGACGATTTTAATTTGTCTCGCCTTTACGACAACTTCCTCGATCTCAGTAGCACTAGCGAATGAAGAGAAAAAACAAATGGCAACGATTGCCAGACGTTTCATCTTAGTCCTCTGTTAGTAGTTGTTTATCCGTAGTTCCAATTGGGATAGTACGAGGACGCTTTTCTTCTGGAATTTCTACTCTCAGGTCTATGACCAGTAATCCATCTTTGAAGTCAGCTCCATCTACAACAACGTGTTCAGACAGTCTAAAGGTTCTTGTGAATTTCTTTGCAGAAATACCACGGTGGAGATACTCACGTTCACCTTCTCCTTCCTCAGTCTTACCGCCGGCGATTACGAGGATGCCATCTTTGACTTCAACAGTCAATGCTTCCTTGGTGTAACCAGCAAGTGCAAGTTCAACTGAAAAATGTGTCTCATCTTTTTTGACAACGTTGTGCGGAGGGTACAACTTATTGTCGGCCATGTCTGAAAGGCGTTCAATCTCCGACCATACGTGGTCAAATCCAATGAAGTGCGAACGTGGAAAAGAAAATGCTTTAGATACCATAACGGCCTCCTTATTTAAAAGCAAGGTTGTTGTTAAACTCTACCCGACCATCGGCGTAGAGATATTGCTGACCCTTTCCCAAGGAATCAGCGAATCTATTTATACGTTTTGATATACGTAGACGGATCAATCTCGCCTTCTATACCAAAAGAAAATGTTACTCTTGACAGATAAGGCATTATCTTGTGGTGTGTTCCTCTAGGAATGTAAACACAATCACCGACAATGAAATCCTTTGTATCATAACCTTCTACTTTCACTGACATGTCAGATAAAACCTGCACCAAAAACACATCCATACCGTCAGCGTGATAACCAAAACTTTCTGACTCTTTCCCAAGACCAATGAAAGCCAGATTGGTGATTTTGTTTCTATAAAAAACCTGAGTGAGTTCACTAATTATGGCTTTCGATATTGCAGGTTGTTTCGGGTTTTTGTGAAAATCTCGTAGTTGAATTTGATTCCACTTAGGTTCAAAATGAAGTTTTTCTTTAGGCGTAACATTCATCCATTCAATGACATTATTCCAGTTCAAAGTCTTCTGCAAAACCACTCTTCCCCAGAAAGGTTTTTTGTCAATGATACACTGTTCCTTATCTTTAAAAATCATAACGCCTATATATTAATAAGAATTGTAACAATTCTGTAACATTAACACGCCGTGAGGCGATAGTACTGTCGTGATGACAGTAAGGAGAAATCCCATGAAAAAACTAATACTAGCATTATTGCTTGTACCTGCCATTGCACAGGCAGGTGTTATTCCCACCAGGACTCTGGAACCAATTATACGTGTTGTAAACAACGCAGTGTATGTCTCAGATAAATTCGGCAACGATTGGGTTGTTGAAACTACCTGTCAGATTAATCACACAGAGATCAAAGAATTTACCGTACGCGGAAAAGTTCTCAAAACTGGTCGAACGATTAGATTTAATCAAAACAAATTGTGCGAGATAGAATCTATTCGGGCGGTGTAAACCTGTTCTGATCGTTATATCTATCTAGTCGAGGTTCGTCTCCATCTTTGACGCTGCAATTAACTTTTGCAACTTCACCATTGATGTAGCGAACCTCGTATAAAAACCACGAAAAAGGTTTTTTACAGGCCGGTTCATAACACCTCAACGCCATGAGTCTAGCTGTTTTACCGGTGCGTTCTTGGGCAAGTTCAATTCTTTTCGTTGGCCAATTGTCCTGTACTAGTTGTTCACATCTCTCTTCATCTTGTTGAAATATTTTTCCCTCATTTGCATGTGACTCTTTAGGTACAACATGCATCAAAAATAAAAAAATCAAAAAATAAAAAAGATAAAGAAAAATTTTATCCGAAATCTTCATAAGGCTTTTGGAAAATTATACCATAACGACCGAATCTGTCAACGTTTGAGACGGCCACTTTCATAAGTTTATGTTTCTTGACTAAACGATGAAACTCATCTCGCCACTTTGCCATGTCGGCGGCGTCTTCGTCGAAAAAATTCATGTTTTCAAAAGCGACATCATTGATACAAATATAACCGCCGTCGAGTGTTCTTTGAATAGCAGTTTCAAGTTCGTTTGGTTTGTCTTTGCGGCGGAAAAATAAATCATAAAGAACAAACTGATATTTGTACTCTTTTTCTTTCCAATCTTGCAACTGAAAAAATTCGTGTTTTACATTTCTTCCATGAGGAGCGGTAAAACAACCAACATAAAATTGAATTCTGCTTAGTATCGTAGATTTCGATTCAACTGTATGCAGAACATTTAATTTTTTTTCTCTATTGAACAAAATTGTGCTGAAGCCAGCACCCATGTCACAAACTGATTGAATGTTAAATGAGTGTATGATGTCTAAACTCATGCAACACAGGTCAAAAGGCAAAGACGTATCTTCTCTGAAAAGAATTCTCTGATCAGAATCGGTCTTGGCCATTTCACCGGAACAATACTGCATAAAGAGATGTTGCGTTGTTTGTATTGTTCCGAAACTGCGTTGAAATTTATTAACTTTACCTAGAGTGATCACCGTTTTCACTCAAAATTCTATCTACGCCTTCGACCATTTCAAGTGCATGTACATACTTGTCTACTTGTTCTTCGACTGCGCCGACTAGATCCGGATGTTCACCGATGCCCACGGAGTTTTCATAGACCTCAATGTTGACAAGTGCTTCGACCATTTTCGCGGCGTGTTTAGTTCTCACCGCTTGAAGTAGTTTATCCTTCATTATTACCTCTTCGCATTTGATGATATTCCTTGCATACTGCTTCAAAAGTTTTAAACAACTTTTGAAATTTAACATCATACAGTTCTTTGATTCCAAAATATTTATTTGCAAGAGCATCGGAAAGTTTAGGATCCATGTCTTTCCACTCTTCACTGTCATAGAAATGTTCGGTGACAGTATTAATATCTTCGGTCACGTTCCAACAGTTCATGATGTCGTTTTCAAGATCAAAAATTTTGTCCGCTGTATTAACCTTCATTTTCTAAATCCCATATACAAATATTAGAATTGTTCGGTTTCTGTTGAGTCTGCCAACGCTTGCGTTGACGTTGAACCCAACGCCGCACTGATTTTATCAAAGTATCCAACTCCGACCTCCGCTTGGTGTCTAGTGCTTGTATAACCATCTGTTTCTGCCGCAAACTCGGCTTCTTGTAGACGGCTGTAAGCCAGCATACCAAAGTTTTTATATTCTTTAGCAAATTGGAATACTGCATGATTAGTGGAATGAAATCCCCCAAGTGTAATAAACTGAAACTTAAATCCTAACTTAGCCAAATCACGCTGGAAGGATGCGAGTTCTGCATCACCTGGAATTGACTTGCGCCAGTTAAATGACGGTGAACAATTATAGGCGAGCATTGCGTCAGGCACAGAACCACGTACCGCGTCAGCAAATCGTTTCGCTTCTTTGAGACAAGGTTTGGAAGTTTCGCACCAGACTAGATCAGCATACTCTGCATATGCAGCGCCACGCTCACAACCAAAGTCTAGGCCTTTTCCTTCTTCGATTTGATAGAATCCGTCAGAAGTTTTGCCGGCAATTCTTGCGCTTCCTTGGGCACCATAGTACTTGACGTATTTCTTATCGATGATGTCTGTGTTGCCGACCATGAGTTTAGCGCTTTCGGCATCAGTGCGAGCAATAATAACGGTGTCGGTCCCAGCCACATCAGAAGCAAGACGAGCAGCGTTAAGATTACGTATGGCTTGAGAAGTAGGGATAAGAACCTTTCCGCCCAAATGTCCACACTTTTTTTCTGAAGAAAGTTGATCTTCAAAGTGAACAGCGGCCGCACCCGCCTCAATAAGATTTCTTGCCAGTTCATAAGCATTTAAGACTCCTCCAAATCCAGCTTCTGCATCTGCGATGATAGGCAGAAATGGAAAGCCTCCTTCTCCGTTTGCGACAGAGATTTGGTCTTGACGCCTAAATGCATTGTTGATACTACGAACCACATCAGGCACAGAATTAACAGGATACAAAGACTGATCCGGATAGACTTCCATTGCAGTGTTATGTGCAGCTGCGACTTGCCATCCTGAAAGGTATATCGCCTTGAGACCGGCCTTAGCATGTTGAACAGCCTGTTGTCCATTATACGCACCAAATGTGTTGATGTAGTCGTTTTCTTCAAAGAGTTTACGCAGCTTGCTTGCCCCCAGTTTCGCAAGCGTGTGTTCAATTTGAACAGAACCTTGTAGAGATTTAACCGTCTCCGCCGAGTAAGTCCTCTTTTTCATTTTCATCATCTCCATGATTAAGCTTTTGGTTTTCCTTTTCAAGGAAGTATAACACTATGTGCAACCGATTGTCAAGTTCCGAGAGTTCATTCACTATTTCATCTTGTTCTTCAGCCGCAGCTGTCTGAATATAGTGAAAAAGAAAATCTCGTATCACATACGTTGATTCAAGTGCATCTTCAAGATTTGGTTCCCAACCATCATCTTGTTCTTCTACTTCCATAATCTCTTCTGACATCACGTTCTCCCAACTTTATTGTTTGCTGAATGCTTTACCAGCCTCACTGATACCAAAACATCCAAGTGTGACTACTACAAAGGATGTATATATCGTATCAGATATAGCGAAATCCTGGCCTAACCAACCTGTCACCAAGTCAACCACACCAAACGAAACCATCATGGCGAATGATGCAAAACCTACAATCGCCTTTTCGTTTACATCGTTGTCATCTAAAAAGATGTCCAACATCCTTCTGTTCTTTTTTGGCTCAATAGACTTTTTCTGAGCCACTGCGTCTGCTCTCAGTCGAGCAATTTCTTTCTCTTTATCATGAAGGTCATTGATCAGACTATCATATTTTTCTAAGTCTAATTCTACTTCATTGCGTGAATCTGTCTCCGACATTGTTCTGTTCCTCGGTTGTCATTCGTAAAGGACACCGATCAGCTTGATCACGTACCGAGGCACACACAGGTGCGCTAGGTAACACTTCACCGCATACTGAACATCGTTTTGAAAAAATTCTATCCCAATTATCACCAAAGGTTTTATTATCAACCGAATATGGCCTTGGTTTACTTCCCTTGCCGCTCATGATCTTCCACCAAATTCTTTAACTCGTAATCGTTTATACACCAATCGACATGTGGATGCATCTGTAATGCACCTCTTTTATTTAGTCGATCCTTATCGCGTCCTGCAACATGCAAACTATTCCATCTGTTGACGTAATAACTATCTTTTGTATCGATGTCGCTGCCAACACTAGGTTTGACGGCCCAACCTTTCAGCATTTTATTCTTGCGCCATCTAGCGTAACTCTGACACATATAGTGATTTGAAGTCACAAAACATTTCTCAAAAAAATCTTCCTCAAGATATCGGTAGTTAGAAATGCCTTCCCATGTACGTATCATATTTCTATCCGGTTCACGTTCTAGATTGTCAGAAAGGAACAGAGCGTGAAAGTACGGATTTCTGGTGAACCAAGTTGTTTTGCCAGCGAAATCTAGGTCCGACAGGACAGTATAACCTTGTTCAATTTGTTGTGCGGTGATTGCCGCTTTTTTCCAATGTTTAGTTCTAACTATAGATTTGTGTATTGAAAAATACGATCTAATTTTTTGTATTCTCCTTGAACAAAAACTTTTACGTAAAGACTTGGGTTGAGTCGCCAGTCCGTTTGAGTTAAAAGACTTCTGTGGTATTACAAGTTGCGAGCATTCTTCATCATCCATCTGATCAAAAATTTTATCGAATGTCATTCCTTTTCTTGTGTAAAAGAATTCATCCAAATCGCATACTAGTGTCCAGTCTTCCTCGACTCTTTTGATTGCCAGATTGTATTCGTCTAGTTGAACACCTTGAACATCTGGTTTTGTATCTTTGATATCAAAAGATTTGCTGTTGTTCTGAAACAGTGTAACATATTTTTTGTATTTGTCAATGACAGATTGATAATCATCTTCACTGTTATTGTTGGTCAAATAAAAACGATCAACACCCTGCCAAAGGTGATGATCGATAAATTCTTCTAAGATGTCGGCCTCGTTTTTGAAAATAGCAACAAGAGCAAGACTATGTTTTTTATTTTTCATTATAAAAAATATGATTACCTATGTGAGCGTACTGATTGTAACTAGAAGCCCAATATGGTTCGACACGGCGTGAATGATAGAACAGAGAACCATCGGTATTGTCAGGTATCATTTTATGGTAGACCTGAATAGACAGTATTAATAACTCATGAAAAAGTTCTGTATCATTTACTGCGTCTGATCGACCGTCACAGTACCAACTAAATTGACATTGATTCTTCACAGGAACATTTTTATTGTGGTGTTTCTTCCACCACTCACTATATCTTGCCTGATATACAACGCCACAAACACTATCGGGAAATCTTTTGCTGTTCACACGATTCATTGTAACATGTGCAACAGCAACTTGACCTACGAAATCCTCACCTCTTGCTTCATGATATACATTTGTCGCAAGACACATAATCTCTGACTCAAAATTCTCAGACGAAAAACTTTCAACTGAAAACATACAAAGTATTACCGCAAGCATTCGCTTAAACATAAGCGCCTCCTCGTTTATTACTTTCATAATAAAAGCGCCACACTTGGATAACAAGGCAGTGGCCGCCCCGCGGGGATTAAGCAGCGAGTGCTACGTCTCCGAAGTAGTTGTCATCGTTTGCAACTATTGGTTTGAACCCTGTTTTTGCAGACGGCGTTCATCGTCTGATTCTCCACATTACTTTCGGTTGCCCGTCGATTCCGTAACGCCCCCATCAATAATACACTTAGTGTATGATATAGTACATCAAATGTATTATTGGTGGAGGCGGCGGGATTCGAACCCGCGTCCGCACTTCCTATTTGTAATGTATCAACGAATTATGGTGTGTTGGCAGAAGGTTCGCCATCATCGGCCAGACCGGTGCCGCCGGTGTCAGAAGTGTCATCTACAACAACTTCATCACTTGCAGCATCTGCCGCTGCAGCTTCTTCAGCCGCGGCCGCTTCTAATTCTTCTTCAGTCGGTCCAGCTTCTACCGTAGGCGTCTGATCTTCCGCAACATTTGCGTTTGGATCAGGATCAGGCAAAGCATCAAGCGTTACAGGATCTACATCAACCGAATTAACATACAACATCAATTCATCTGCTTTCGCTTTTACGTTTGCAAGTGTAACTGGAATATAACACAGTGTGCAAGTTTCTGGATCAGCGGCACGTGCATACTCAGAGTTGTTCTGGTTGATAAGTCGTTCGGCCTGTTCAAGCATCTTCATTCGTTGTTGAGACTTCTGCATGTCTAAAATTGCAGCTGATCGTTCAACAGCGGCCTGTGCTTTTGCTTCAGCATCCACAGGATCTTCAACAGGTACCCAAGTTACTCCAGTATACTCATCGTAAATATCTGTTGACAGTCCTTCAGTTCCTTCAGACGGCCGCCAAATGCGATTTGCGTAGTTTCGACCGTCAGTGACCGGTGTTTTTTGACCAATCAAATTTTCTTGTACACCGTTACATACCCACAAATATTGCATCGATACTTCAGGAGCAGGATCAACGGTTGCAGTCCAAGTTCCATCGCCGTTATCAACAGCGACAGGACCACCATTAGGTTCCCACATCCAGAAAGGACCAGTAAGTTGTACTTGTGTTGTACCTTCCGGCACCTGTACAGTTAAAGATAAAGGCATTTTCAAATCCTCGTTAGTTGAATCATTAACGTTCTATTTATACTCCACCAATTCGTAATCCTTGACGGAGTTCCAACGAAACGAGCGCCATTGCTGAATATCAACATCAAAAACTGTACGGGTATCTTCCGAGGCCTTACGTGTAGAACCTTCACTCGGTCGTGAGGCCTCTGGAATCAAATCAACCGCGGTAGTACAACGCATTTCACGCATATCGCCGTTTAATTTCTCAAAAAGAACATAAACTACACCTTGACTCAACAGATCATTCAACATCTCATTCATTATTCTTCTCCAGTAATTCGTTCGTAAATTTCTTTCCAGTTTTTCACTCGACGGTCTTCAAGATTTGGTGCCCATTTATTGAATGGATGATCCATCAACAAAGATTCTAAGCCAAAACTTTGACCTACGTAAGCATTCTGTATTTTGTCTTCTAACCAGTAACAGTATGTGCCTGCGTATTCAGTCAGAGCATCATTTTTGTCGGCGCCGGTATCTAGAAACACATATTTCTCAAAAACTGAAGGACCAAACAATTCGCAAAGGTTTTTGATTCGCAAGTGTTGGGCGTATTCATCATTTGTCTGAGAGGTGATGACATGAAAGACATACCCATGCTCTTCATGCAATTTCTTTACATACTTAATTGCGTCACGCAGAGGCGGCAACTTTCGAATCGTGGCACTCTCGTTAAACATTCGAACAAGACGTTGTTTGTCGGCCATGCCAAGGTCATATCGTTCCCTGATATCATAGGCCTCATCATCTTGTATTCGATAACCGAATCGGTTCATCCATCGGTCGAAAGAGTATGCCCAATCTAGCAAAACTCCGTCACAATCTGTTAAAATAACTTTCTCATTCATTTTTTTCTGCAACCCTCTTTCCCACGTTTGCAAGTTCATCTTCACTCAGAAGCGCAAGCGTGGTCTCAATACCTTTCCTTTTGCCGTAGTAGGTACCGATCAAGTGACCGATACCCGCGGCAAGAAAAAAGAAAAGTAATAACTTTTCGTTATCAGACATCATCATCCTCATCTTCATCAAAGACGGGTGCTTTGTCTGAACCATAGTAGGTACTGCCCTTGGATCGGAATCGATTCACCATACGCTTACCTGGAAACTTGGCACGTATCTCACGAATCGAACCGCAGGACAAAACTTCTACCTCTGTATCCTCAGGGATACCCTCTTCAATCACTCGCAAAGCGAGAACACTGAAACGTTCAGTCAAATCTCGCAAGTTGGCGAGAGTAATCGGCTTGTCGCTATTGCGCTTACCGAAAGGATTACGAATCAGTGATACTTCACGATCCCACACCTGAATACGCTTACCCATGCCACGATCAACAAAAAAGTCAGCGGTATCAAAACCAGCAACAAGACGTTGACCAAGTACACCGGTTGTAGCAGACGCAGTTACCATTAATTAATCTCCTCAAAAGTTTCTTCAATTTCTTCATCAATTAAATCAAGCAGGTCCATCTTCAATGCATTCAAAGTGACAAATACCTGCATATCGACCGTTCCGCCAGAGTGAATCACGCTGGAAATACAGTCTTCAGCGACACGAATCGCCTTGATTTTTTCTGATTTGTTTTCAATTTTCATGCGGCCTCCTCAAACGTGCGTAAAGCCATGTCATAACGACCATCGGCATTTTGCATCCACGTGCGTTCACCAATGATGTTACGATCCATGGTGTAGTCTTTTGCGTCCTCTCGACACTGCAACTCACCATCAACCAACTCGGCATAAACAGCGGTATCCCAATCTTCCACAACGGTAGAAGGATCAAAGTCGATATCATCGACTAGGTTCTCACCAACGATATACTCCTCGGAGTAGTTTGAACGGTATTCGATGCACTTAGCCACATCGGTGAAAAACTGGCCAGACATGGCCTGTTCCAAAGACGTTTCTACAACATAACAAGAACCGCCTTTGTACTTCCAGTATTGCGGGCACTCGCCCTTGCCGTCCCAATCGTGGGCGCCATAGTTTTCCATGAATTGAGTGTAAATAACAAGTTTCATATCAAATCCTCAGAAGGGGGAAAGAGAGACTAGCAGTTAAATCTAGTGTTGTTCCAGTCGTCGCAGAGCGACATTCAGTGAACAAAGTTCTTAACAACACGCCAGAAGTCTCTCATCACTTTACGGGAATATTATCTCACAAAAAAACAGGTAAAGCAAGCGTCTGGTTAGACTGTTTTTTCATAAGCATATAACTTTTTAGAATAAGCAACAAAATCAATGACTTAGAGAAAAAACGATGGGGTCGCACCACATAGCAATCAGTAGCAATTTTCGAAAGTGCGACACCCACCCAAGGACCCTTATCCTTCGACCCTATCGTGAAAGGGTACGATGGAGGCGGGAAACTCAGCGCCGTATTCGCCGGCGATTTCTTTAACTTTTTCACCAAATCGACTGTCAGAAGTTCCGACATAGGTTCCGCCAAACATCAGCCACTTGCCAGCTTCATGTTGGTTTAGAGGCACAATCTTGACGGTACCACGGAGATTACCTTTGACCATTTTGACAGCAGGCAGACCATCTCGCACAGTAAAAGGACCATCAACGTTTACGACCAAAACGCGGTTATGATAAGCAGATAGACCCTTGTTTGAACAATCGCCTTTGTCATCACGAAAAACACTAGCAATCATACCCATAACTTAAACTCCTGACTCTTTGATGGCATACTGAAACATAACATTGGCGCCGTTGTCTTCGGCAAAACCATGTTCACTGGCAAAATCCATTGAAGATGATGCCTGAACCACTGACGCAAGACCATACTTGGCGATGATTTCAGCACACTCTTCAACGTTAGAACCGTAACCAGCTTTGCACCAGATACCGGCTGACTCGCCAAAAAACTCAAGACCGCCAGCATTGGCACTCACAAACTCAATAACCATTATTCAGAATCCTCAACATAGATACCAACGACACCAGGCATGCCGCGCTTCAAATCTTTGATCTCACACTCAAAATTGTAACCGTTGTCCCAACGGATTTTGACGATTTTATCGTCACGAGCGTAAATCGAACCAAATGATGAAGGGTGGAGACAACCCCAGAAACCCTCAACTCGCTTACCAACTAAATTCATACTCAAAATCACTCTCAATCATCAAATTACAGAGTAATTATACAGGAACCACAGGCCAGATCAAGCGCCAAGTCATTGATTTACAACGACTTTTCCGGCGTTCGTAAGTTATTGATTTCATTAAAGATTTTTTTGAAGTTTTTTAGACTTTTTTGTGTTAAAAAGTCACATTTTTATGCATTATCGGCGCATTGAAGCGTGATCCTTCGCCTCTTGCTCGTCGATAATCGGTACCGCGTTGGATTTGTGCATGGTTGATATGCCTTTGACGAGCGTACCAGTGTATTCCTGTCTCTCCGGACGTGCGGCAATCGACAATCCTGCACTCTCAGCAGACGGATAGTGAACATCCGACGACCGGTGAGTGTACATCGTCGTCTTCAGTGGTTGCCACTGAGGTTTGTATTTTTTGTAGACTTCACCCTTAGGCTTTTTTTGCTTCCGGCGACGACCGGACGTATCATAATTCGCATAACCATGTATATACATCACACTATTCCATATCAAGTTTATTCGCAACATCTTTCCACACATCAGCGTGTTCACAGTCACGTGTGTCCTCGTAATAAGGACCGCCATTTGTGTAGTGTATCAACTTAGGAGTATACTCGGTCTGATTTTCATTGTCAACCAGATAATTCCACTCTAAAGGCAACGAGCCGATTCGATGTCGGTCACGAACCCAGTGAAACTGGTGTAAATGAAGACCAGGAGCTTCGTTAACGTAAAGAGGAGACAATTGACTACATGCTTTATTGTTGAACAACATGACGCTCGACCAATTTTTGCAGTCGTATTTTGTCTGTTTTTGGCCAAATTTTGTGGTGTTAGTCACCACCTGATTGTGTTTTACAACAGAGACCATGTAATAGTCGGTTGTATCAAAAAGTTCTGCAACATCATGGCAGACTATCATATCGTTGTCGAGGTAGAGAGACTTGCCTTGATACTCAAACAAGTAAGGCGTCAAAAATCTAGAGTTAGAAAACTCAGTACTATCATATTCACCGCGCGGCCGCCACCATACATCCTGTGGCAGTGTATTTTTGTTTAAGAAAATTATCTTAACAGGTTGAGAAGCGTGATCAAGAATGCTTTCAGCGCAAGTGTAAGAGAGTTTGGGTATGGTTGAATCATACCCGATAGCAACCTGTATCATTCTTCACCATCATAGTCCGCATACATGTAATCGTTGTATCTAGGCTTGTCGATTGTTTGCCACTCAAGATCACTGAGAATATGCCACTTGGTGATCAGACCTTCATCTAACCACTTTCTGGCGTAATCTGATTCAGTCTTATGATCATGGTCCCAATCGAACCTTTCATTCGACCATGCCTTCATACGCAGCGGTCGATGCCATGATCGATGTTCAATTTGATTTTTACCACGCAATCGTGTGGTAGTTTTTCTGAAAAAATCAAAACCAATCATATGAAACTCATCATATGTCTTAACTTTTTCTATCATAAATTTTATGGTCATAATACCACTAGAAAACCGTGCCGTTCTTTTCTCGTTATCTAAATCATTCCAACTAAACCAAATGTTGTGTTTGTCGTTCCACTCACGCAACTCTGGTATGTGATACATTGGATAACGCAACGTGTCTGGAAATTTAAGATAAGCGGGATATTTTACATTGTCACTCGACAGATCAGCACGATTGGGATTGTATAAAACAACCTGCAATTTGTTCATGATAGGTTGAAGAGATTTTTCGTTGTACATCTCAGCGCGGTGTTCACCGGTTGACCAGACATCACACTTTGTGCCGAGTACATTTGCTCGACCCCTAATGTCCATTCCTCGGCCAATGCGAATCACCGAGTCAAACGAATCAATAAACTCGCCATACTCATGATCCATCATTTCAACAGAATTGCCGACAATGATAACCTTTTTGCCTTTGAAGTAATCCTGAAGAACCTTCAAAGGCATGTGCCTCGTTCCTGGAATCATTCTACAAGTCTTTTCAGCGGTTGTACGTTCGACTTATTGATATCGTTTTCAGGTTCGGAATTCATCCAAGCATTTACTGCTTCAGTTTTTGCCTGAGCAAAAGCGCCGACACTGTTGACAGAAACATATGCTTTGGCGGGATATTCAAAACATGTACCGTTGATACCCGGTAACAACACGCCTTGGCCTTCGCCGTTTACAACAAAGAGTCGCGGCCGACCAAGTGTAAGAATGCCATCATCAAACGATTCAAGTTTAGCAATAATATCACCCTGTGGGGTGGTGCATGTAATCACTTCACCAATTAATTCATTCATAGTTTTTTACCAATTTTGTGGTTTAGGTGTATAGTCACGTAATTTCTTTCTTACTTGACTGTCTAATTGATCGATAGATTGTGGATCTTTACCTCGACGTTTTACGTAGAAGTAATTCGCCTTCTTGATGTAAGAACCGCCTCTAGTCGATGCAGTTAACTCAGCGTCAACTTTAAATTTGTTAAAGGCAAAAACAATATCACCGTCAAGATATCTATTGATTCTTTTGCCCATGTTTAAGATGTCTGCCATTGTTTGCGAGACACCTCTGTGAGTGTTGACCAATATCTCAGGCGGCACGATACGATCACGACTCTGATTCTGTGCCTGCGCTACTTCGATATCGTTTACAACCCAGACAATGTGAATATCTTTTTTATCGTATCCAAGTTCAGCCGCTTGTCTGGTGATCTTTTCTAACTTACGCAAGTCTTTCAACGTCACATCAAAGATCAAATTTGGTTTGCGACGAGGATCGGCGAGCATGATTGACTTATAAAGTTGGCGTTGTCGAGCTGAGTCAATACCTAATCCAGAAATGATCTCATGCATCTTCGAAACATTCTCTGGCACTCGCAGATTAATCTTCGACAGTTCAACACCAAACTGATCTTTAACTTTCTTGTTCAACATTGTTGACCGCATGGCCAAACTTTTCAATTCGTCTACGTCAAACTTATATCCTTCTGCACCAACAAGATTCTGCAACACAAAACCTTTACCTGATCCAGCGCCGCCAGCCATAATGATGACATTGTTGAATTTAGGATATGCTTGGCCACCGAATGTAATAAGCGCTTCACATAATTCTGTTAACTCTTTTTGATCTGTGTACTCGTTGAGGGATAACATTTTACCTTCCTACGTCATTGAGATATTTTTCTTTTGTTTGTTCCCAATCAAGGTAGATCAAATCGTCATAGTATAACGTTTCATCAGAAACGCGGTCGTTCTTGATCAGACTCTTAATTCTTTTACTTGCATATTTAGTCTTCCACAAATCCACCAAATACTCGGTGCTTGTGTCAAACAATTTGTCAAGTTGTGATTCTTCGATCTCGCCGCGTAAAAACTCACGTGTGTTGTTATACAAAGGCGAGAAATAAATGCCACGTGCATGTTCACTGTGTGTCAGTGTCTTATCGACTTTCAACTTCTGATATGTCCAGTGAAACGACCGATTGCGGTGATCACGCTTGAAAGGTTGACCCGTAGGTTTTACTGCGCCATACCACTCAAAGTATCGATACGTATGATGTTTGTGCAACCAGTGACGCAACATGTATTGTGTTTCTTTACTCGCCTGATATGCGACAGTGCCAGATGTATAACCCATTTTCTTCCAGTGTTTCAAGTTGTCATACTGTGACAGGCCACCCTGTTTCGTTTTGCCGAACAACGAGGTTGTTGTGATGCCTGTAAGTACATCGCCATACATTCTTTTCCAATCATTCTGCACAGTGTCAGACAAACACAACAACGCCAGTAGTTTGCCGCCAACATAATTGTAACCAAGAGGTTGAGTCGGCACAATTGTAGATCCGATGCCTGTATAGTTGATCATGTGACCTTGTGTTTTCTTTTCACGTTCCCACCCAATCCACTGATCACGTGGTGTTAGATCAAGAAAGTCAGAAGAGATACAAATCACACCGAGATATTTGTCTGTCACCTCATCAACGACAAGATAGTTTAGATTACGGCCAATATTGGACGAATTCTTCATCGTTGACGTAAATGTTCGAATTGCATTCCACTTTTCTGGCAGGCCTACATCGTCTGTCAGAATCAACTTTGGTTTTAGATTTGCATAATCTTCAAGATCAGTTGGTCGCCAGATGTTTCTCTTCATTTCATCGACGACTTTCATTTGATTCAGATTTTTAAGTTGCACCTCTTCGCCAAACAAGGTACTCACAACTTCTGTCGGATACTTTGTCGTTACCTCTTCGTGCTTCTGATAAAGAATGTATTCGCCAACGGACATTTGTGACACATACGACAAATCACGGACGAGAGCCTCTTTGAGTTCTTCGTCTGTGATGTCTGGTACTTTGTCTATAGGATTTTGTTCTTGCCAGATTTTCCACTGTTCTTCGACCGGAAGGTCTCTGTATTCACTCATCACCCGCCACCCAATTCCTCTGCTCGGACGCCTGCATAATAGTACAACTCTCTCAAACTTTCTAGCAATCGTTTGACATCATCTTTATGATACTCTGCGATCTTCCCAGATTTCGTATCACCATCCCCAGGAATAACACCAGGAATCATGCCTTCGAGCTCGCGGTCTACCAATTCTTTAAGACTTGTCTTTAAAGTATAATTTGGTTCACACGTTCCTTCGCCTAGGTAAACACAAACTTCGATGTCACCATCGCAAGTCAACCACGGACCTGCATCAATTTCTATATAAGCTTTTTGCATATTATTTAATCCCATTCCACATCTCTTCCATTTCTTCTGGATCAAGCACATAACCAATCGCATTCATAAAACGAACCCACTTCATAAACATTTCAAATGTGGACTTTTCGGTTGCGTCAAACTCAAAAGTTACAGTAGACAAGCGGCGGCCGCCCAAGGCAACCGTGTTGTCTGAGTCTGTACAACTGAATTTAATTTGTTTACTCTCAATCATTACTCTTCTTTACATACCAAAACACAATCTGTTTTTAGAACAAAATTAATAAAACAATGACCGTTCATCTCTGGATCGGGATCCTGCAAAGATTTATACTCGTTCCCACAATCTTCTAAAAAGGGAACGTATTGACCAACTTTGTTTGCGTACCAACGAGATGAATCACTACACTTTACAATTTCTAAAACCTTTGTCATATCGCCTCAATCATTTCATTTATCAGTTTTTGAATATCTTCACGTGTGGTCAAGAATTGCACACAAAGGCCTTGTTCACGACCATGTGCCTCAATTTCCCAAGGCAAATCATAATAGTCTAAGTTTTTTTCATCAATCTTTTCTTTATGCCAACGAACCATGCCAAAAGGACCACGTTCATAGAGACGCATCTCATTACGTGCCCATTGTTTGACATGTACCATTTCATGCATGATGCAGGTTAGAAACTCCAGAGGATCTAAACTAGTATCAACACGTATCACGAAATCGCGTGGAGGACCGGGGGTCCACTCGGTATAAACACAGTCACCGTGTATACCTTCTCGCTCAGTCAACTCAGGATCGCCTTGAAATCTTATCTCAAGTTTGTGCTTGAGTCTAGGCATTAGTTTATCAACAACGAATTCACAGGCCTCGTAAGCAAGCGTACGGTGTTGCTTGTCGAGTCGGTTGAATCGTTTAGTCGCCATAGGCACCTCTCTCATAAGTTTGTACACCAATATATATTGGAACACAATAGGGGGTCTATGTCAAGAAAAAAAATTCTTTAAAAATCAATCACTTACCGTAAGTCATTGATTTCCTTACATATTATTTTTTTTCATAAAGGATCGCATATTCATACTGAAAATGAAGAAATTCAATGTCAGTCTTGCATCGTCTATTGTATCACCAAAACCACAACTTGGCGAGTGTGTGGTATTCGCAGGGTAAGCGACCATGCGATTGAATTTGTTCTCAATGGTGTGTTCACCGACGATGGTACCGGAAAATGAAGGCGGATTGTGGGAGAGATAGATTACGCCGGCCAAGAAAGGTTGACTGTCTTTATGAAACCAACTTGACTCTCTAGCCATCTCAGGCATATAAGAAAAACACCATCCCACTCCTGCCTGATACACTCTAACATCAGGAAACAACTTATTGAAAAGATGTTGGCCATAGTTTCTGGTGATAACAAGATCATCGACCCTTGAACGATAACCTCTCCAAGAGATGCTAGGAACAGGTTTGGTGCGATCAATCTTCAGACCAGCGATTGCGGGACCCGTTTCAACCGCAGAACGTTCATACGACTGTGATTTGGCCAATTCAACCACACCATATGGATTATCAAAAAAGTTATCGACGATGATGTACGGTGAGAACAATGGAACACCTATCCTCTTTGGTGTAATAAAACTTATGAAAAGCTTTTGGATGATTTTCGAAAATGATCAAACGATTGTGTTGAAAGTTAAACGATCTTTTCGATCCGTGTTCGGGATTATCTGTCATCTCAAACGTGACCTTATCGCTGCTCTTGCCGAGATAATAGATCAATTGAAATTTTTTACCTGGAAGGTCTGTGTGCCAATCTCTAGCGACTGAGAGATTAGGATCGCCGTCATGTCGATTGAAACTAATTTGATCAAGACGGCCTGAGATGTCGGACATATTCAAACGTTTGTGTATTTCTGGAAGCATTGTTTCATTATCTGAGTTTAGACGCCAGAAGTCATCAAATATTTTATCGCCTCGGCGAATTCGACCCATCGCTTGGTATAAGTCATACTGATCCATTCGTTTGAATTCTTCGTTAACAAAATTCTGTAACATATAATCAGCAACATCTTTCGGCAGAGCGTCTTCAATGACAGCCATCTTCCAAGGATGTTCAATCAGTGTGCTTGTTTTCTCTAACAGCCAAGTCATTTTGTAACTCCTGAAAAGGATCGAAATCTTTTGTGTCTAGGTGTTCGATCATGGACGTATAATCATCGCCAGGAATTTCTATTTGATAATTTTCTTTGAGCCATTGTTTTTTCCACTCAAAAGAAAGTTCGTCTTCAAGTTCAATCTTTCGATTCCAAAAACAGACCTTTTGTTCATCTTCTAGGTCCCACTCCAGTGTCCTCAATGCCTGATGTGATCGTTGTTTTATTTGATTTGTGTGCCAATATTCGCCGTCAATGTAGTTAAAAGGTTTTGTATCTTGTTCATTAGGATTGTTGCTCATGTGAGAATCAATACGCGGCCTTCTCTTTGCCGTTCTATGTTCTTCCTCTTTGAAATAACAGTAAAGATCACGGCTGTAGATAGAATAACCTTTGAGTTTCCCATCAGCGATCATTCGTTTGAATGTAAGATTTCTTTTCACATCTTCAAAAGTATAGATGCCTATGTCGTAAAAAACTTCGGCCGATTTTCGTGTTTCAATTGCAACACGATCAACATCAAAAATATAACGCAACAATCTCTCATTCGCATTCTCTTGTTTTGAAGCAACGCCCATCGGTTTTAACTCTATGCGGCGACTGATAAAATAACTCCTCTTATACCAGTCCTGTGTATCTGTTAGTATAGAACATTCGTCATTTCGATTGGTGTTTACCATATCGTGCCACGCATAATGATAAACATCTGCATCTGGATAACAGTTGATGATATTCTCCAGTTTTTTGTATGCACCAGGATAAAGAACATCATCACCGTCTATGGGAATAAGGTGTGTAAAGAGTGTTTCTTTTCGAAACCACTGTAAGACAAAGTTTTTACCGAAACCAGGAGAACCTTTCATTCTTCGACCGGCTGTCGATACAATTCTGTAGTCTGCACCATAGGTATCATACACATAATCACGGTACGAATCGTCCCATGTGTCTACAAAGATAACTAGATTTTCTGCGTCAGAAAAACACTTGATGGCTTGATCAAGGTGATAAGGGTGTTCAGAGGTAAGAATTGCTGTAAGTATGTTGGGCATTTATTGATCTTATAAATTGGAGCGGAGAGAAAGACTTGCACTTCCATCTTCGATCTGGACGACCGATGCATTACTACTTATGCTATCTCCGCAAAGGTGTGAGGGAACATTGCGTTCCCTCAGAAGGATTAGCCTTGCGCCAATGCCTTATAACCAGCTGCGATCACAGCGCGGCTTGCAGTGCCAAGACGGTACTTGGATGCACGTACTCGACCACGAGTGTCTTTGGTTCCCTGGTTCAGGTAAACAGGGAAGCCTTCCATTCGCAGGCTAGAAACGAGAGCAGTAGGGTTCGCTACGTTGAAACGTACAGCGATCTGCTTCGCAGACAGTTCTTCACCAGAGGTGAAAGCGTTGATAAGGTTTTGCTTCTGAGACATAATATTCTCCATAATTTACTAAAATTTAACATCGTGTTTTTGAATCTTTAACGATTCAGATTACATTATCTCAAATCACGGACGATTTGTCAAGCGTTTTTTTTCTGAGGCCCCAAATTTGTAAAGTATTTCTGTTTTGGGTAGAAAGTGGACTGACTGGTGTGACTAGATGGTTTGTCTCATCGTCATTAAGACAGAGTGAGTTATATAGTGGTGTAAAAGAGTTTTGCATCTTATCACCATAGATAAACAAACCGCCATCATTCACAGACCATTCTTTGTTTAAATAAATGGTCGCACCAAATGCATATCCACGATCATTGTGTACACTAATACCAGAGTTTCTTGTCCAGATATAGTGTCTAATACCCAAATCATCATGTTCTGGCAGAACATCTGCCAAATCAGACTTCAGCATACTTTTCAATTGTTCGCTCACAGATGTATACGCACAAACACCTGTAATACCAACTTTTATATTATCACTCCAGTTTAGGTCTGACAAGCCCCATCTTTGCTGTTGTGATATTATTTCAAATTCTTTGTGATAAAAATTTAAAGTCTCATCACTCAGAACATCATCAAAAAATTTCATTTATTACTTTTTGTTGCCGATACTATACTTAGCAACCAGTTCCCAATCCTTCTTTTCTTTATGAGAAATAATTTTAATCTGATTTGCTGTTGCACAATCGTCTTCTGCGATTGGTGTAATCACACGTATTAGATTCCATTCTTGCAACAACATAGCAATAGCATTACGGCGCATCCTATCTTCGGATGAAAAGTTAGTAGGTTTGCCGTCAAGTGCAAATAATTCCTTGAAATGCACAATGTAATACTTGCCACGCTTATGTAAGATGTGGCACGATTGGTAAAGTTTTCGATCTTTGAAAGATGAAATTCCTATTCTAGTCAGAGTTTCTTTTACTTTCAAAAAATCGTCTCTCTCCTCCAATTCTACTTCAATAAAGGAGTCAACAATATTCATATACCGCCCTTTTCTAGTTTTTCTTTTATTTTTGTTATTTGATCTGGAGTGAGAATAGGAAGTACTTGAAGAGATTTTGCAGTACTATAGCCATAATATTCTTTAATAGCCTCAAGATCATCTGATTGTTCTTTTTTAAACCACTTTGAGAAACGTTTACGTGGTCTTACAATATTTAGTAAAAACTCATACTGAGGTTTATGATCTAGATGATGGTTGACATTCATCTCGTTTGCAATGGCGATAGTATCTTGAAAGTATGACAGGCCACGATTAACCATAAAAGGCGCATAATCTTTTTCGGCCAGTTGATCGTTATCCGTGCCTGTCATCAAGTTTTCTTTTGATGTGTTGATTGAGTTTAAGTATTCAAAGGGATTCATAATCTTGCAATTCACGTTGTTCAAACTTTTCAGATAAAGTGTTCCAAAGTTTTTCACACTCTGCACACATGGGTATTTCAAGTACGTCTTGTCCTGTATAGATTTTTGCTATCGCCGGATCATCAGGTAAAGTATTCTGACATGCACTTGAATAAAACCCACACTTTTCTTTTTTCTTACCAAACATAATATTGTCCTTCTCATTTATAATTAAAGAGCATGATGAGTCCAATGACTATACCAGCTGAAAAAATACCACCGACTATAAGCGCAATCATATCAATAATAAACGCCTTTCTTTCTGCAGCTGCTTTTGCGGCCATCAGTCTGCGTTGTCGGATCTCTCGGCGTTCACGCATCATGTCATCATAGAATTGTTGTTGTCCTGTATACAACAAGTATTCATACAATTCTTTTTCCATTGCTTTCACTCGGTGTTTTGCCGCGGTAACTTGCAGTGCCTCAGCTTCAACACTTCTACCTGAAAACAATTTGGCGGCACCTGACTTTGTGCCGGCCTTCATACTATGTTCTGCTATCTCGTCTTTTGCGTCAAAAAATCTACCGAATACTTCTACCATATCGGCGACTTCTCTTCCGTTTTCTATAGCGCCTTTAATTGCTTTTGCTGCGGAGGCGGCCATGGATATTGCTGCTGCGATCTCCATCATGGCGATAATGTCCTTTAGTCGAACATAACAAGGACATGATGTAGTATAAATCAATCACACTATTTGAATTCGCAGTTGACCATAATCTCAGTCAAACATGCGGTCGTGTTGATCTCATTATCAGCCACAAATGCGGCTTTGTATTGATAGTCAGCAAGTATCAGTACTAACTGCGGTACTGAAGCATTCTGTAGATATTGTGAACATGTATCATATATCTGTCGATATAATTCACTTTGATCGACATCTGTATTTTCAGCAACCCACTTTCGAACACCAGTAAAGTTTTTTTCTTTCAAAAAATCTACAAGACTGTTCAACGAGGTTTCTTTGAAATTAGATAAGATTCCAGAATCAATCTTACCTGTTACAGAGTACCGTTGTAACTCATTCAACGTGCGTCGATTATCTGGGAAGTATTTAGTAATTACCTCAACTACAGCCTCCTGATCATACTCAATATCCTCAGACTTGAGAATGTTCAACACACGCTTGAACATCTGCTGTGCCATGGCCGGTTTATCATTGTTAGCGATCTTAAATTCAACCACACTGCACCGCGAATGCAGAGGATCAATGATACGATTCTTGAAGTTGCAGGTCAGGATGAAACCACAGTTTTTACTAAACTCTTCCATAAAGTTACGGAGAGCAGGTTGTGTAGATTGAGGATTGAGATAGTCTGCCTCATCTAGAATCACATACTTGCGACCACCTTGCAAGGAGACAGAGGAGGCGAATGTAAGTATGTCATTTCGGAGTGTATCGATGTTGCCATTCATCGAACCGTTGATAACAATGTAGTCACAATCCAACTCTTCAAGCATCGCTCGAGCGATAGTAGTTTTACCTACGCCGGCGCCGCCTGTGAGTAATAGATTGGGAATATTGCCTTGGTCAACAAACTGTTGAAAAGTTTGTTTGAGTTCTTCTGGCAGAATGGTATCTGCCACAGTATTAGGTCGATACTTTTCGACCCACAAAAATTCTTCGTTCATAGTATAACCTCATCATCACAAAATATAGTATATCACACACGGTGTGCCCAGACAACCAAAACTTTTCTTGTTCCCTGTTTCACCTCTTCCACTTCATGTACCATCGTACTAGGAAATATAACAGTCTCGCCTACTTCAAGTTCTACCGGCCGGTATTGCCATGTATTAGGTTCACTGCCTCTTTTCCATAACTTCAGAGTACCACCATCAAGATTATCTGATTTTTCGATTAACGTAATGATAGTATATGCTCTAGGATCATTTTCGCCAATTGCGTCAACATGTTTGGCATACTTGTCGCCTTTTTCATAAAGTAAAAACTGAGTTTCGGGACAGTAATATTCGCCAGAACGTGTCAACAAATCTACGAATTTACTGGTAATAGACCTTGGTGTAAGTAAAGGAGCGACCTTGGCTGATCTAACTGACGTATCTTCAACCGTTACACCATTTTTAGAAACCGAACCTAATCCGTATTTGTGATTGTAACTCTGTTCAACCAGATATTCGATATCTTCGTCTTTCAGTATTTTTTTCTTTATCAACATAATGTTTGGTCGGGAATGCTGGATTCGAACCAACGACCTCTCGCTCCCAAAGCGAGCGCACTACCAAACTGTGCTAATTCCCGTATTTGGTGGGGAGGGGTGGATTCGAACCACCGAAGCTCACGCATCAGATTTACAGTCTGGTCCCTTTGACCGCTCAGGAACCTCCCCTTGATTATGCCGTAAGATTGGCTAAGATGTTTTGCGGTGAGCTCTCGCCATAAGGATCAGTCTCACAGTTGTCTTCAAAACCCGGTTCAACAAAACTACAAGTAATCACGCCGTCATCAACAATGGCCGCATAACGCCATGAACGCATACCGAAACCAAGGTTGTCTTTGTCAACAAGCATACCCATCTTACGAGTAAACTCACCACTACCATCAGGAATAACCTTAACATTCTGCAATCCTTGGTCTTTGGCCCATGCATTCATTACAAACGCATCGTTAACAGAAATGCAGAAAATGTCATCAATGCCTTTCTCTTGAAATTCTGAATACAGTTTTTCAAAATCGGGTAGTTGATATGTTGAACAGGTCGGTGTGAAGGCTCCGGGTAGAGAGAACAAAACGACACACTTGTTTGCAAACAGGTCTGTTGATTGAACATGTTCCCATCGAAAAGGATTATCTCCTTCGACAGACTCATCCCTTACACGCATTTTAAATACTACATCTGGGATATTGCTACGTAACATACTTTTTCCTTTCATTACAAATTTGGTGCCGCCACCACGAATCGAACGCGGGACCTACTGATTACAAATCAGTTGCTCTACCTGCTGAGCTATAGCGGCAATAGAATGTGGTGCGCCCCTTCCCTTCGCGCCTGTAGTCCACTGTCATGGTCTCCCGCACGAACCATGACCCCTTTTGACTCAACTAAACGTTGAAGTACTTTCGATAGAGATCCAATACTGTAGAGAATCGGACTTGAAGTAACCGATGCCTTTCGATGAAATGGCAACGTCATAACTGTCTGACATCAACTTAATGTTTTCTGCCTTAAAGACAACATTAAACTGTTGATCAGTCTCACCTACTTCGATGTCGTATTTATCAGAAGTTGACACTTTTGAGTTTGTGGCACGTAAAATAATTTTGCCATCTTCTGAAGTCACTACAAGATCAGGAAAAGACATTACACCCATTGCACGTTGAATTTCGTCAAGCTGCTTTTCTTCAAGACGAAAGTTAACGTCTGACTCACCGATATCAATGTCTCGGTCAGGCGGTGTAATAATTGTGGAGGGATCCGCAAAGGTATAACTCACTTTACGGCCTGCGGTAGAAATGTTCACAAGTTTTTCCTGCACTTCAAAGTTGGCATCTTTGATCATGCTGAGCACACCAAGAAAACGCGACAGATCATAGATTGCAAAATCGTTTGGAATCTGAGTGTCTAGGCTGGCGGAAGCCAGAACAGTTTTCTTAGGCGAGATTGTTTTCAGCACGTTGCCTTCTTTAAATTGAATAGAAGGATTAATTGAAGAAAAATTCTTCAGTACTTGAATTGAACGATCACTTAGTTTCATCATATATCTCCGTTAGGATTTCTTTTTTGCTTTCTTTGCTTTGTTGATCTGTGTGGGATCAGCAGTCGCCGAGGCACCAACCGAAGCAAGGTGCGACAACGAACCACCGAACACATACGAACCAACGTGTTTGAGTTGCATCCAAGGACACAACCAAATTTTCATACCCATTCTTTGTACATTATAACAGAACATATAGTCTTCTGACAAGTACCTATTTGAATAATTTTCTGTATGTACACCATGTCTCTTATCAGACAGGAATGCGATCACATCATCTTTGGTCGCATCAGGGTTTGCTTCATAGAATGCGTTGATCTCTGGTACAAGGTTCTGTGTCTTGTCATCAATCAATGCATCAAAGTATGCCATGATTTCTCGACTGCCATCAAAGTTGGCAGTACGAATGTGATCAGGCTTATACCAAAACTGAGGATATGTTTCTTGATATTTCTCAAACACGTTTCTGTTAATCAACATAAAACCAGTGCCGCCTTCTGACACCTCAGCAGGTTCAGAAATCTTGATGTGTGTTCCGCCTTTAGGATTGAACACGTAATCACCAACATAGTTCTCAAGTTCCATTGGATTGTCGTTCGCCACACCGGCATCGACGGCCTGTTTGATCTTCTCCCAAGAAATAGTTTTCTTAGGATAAGGACCACAAAGAACATTGTACTCGTCGGGATTGTCTACGGCAAGCGCAAGAAGCGTGAGTACATCTCTGGCCGAAAATCCGATGTCCGAGTCAATGAACATCATGTGCGTACAATCAGAACGCATAAACTCATCAACACAGTAGTTTCTTGCACGTGTCACCAATGATTCGTTGAACAAGAAATAAAACTGTAGTGGAATACCGTTCTTCGAACACATACCCGTCAGGTCAGCAAGTGACCGCGTGAACATTCCGGCACATTGACCACCGTACATAGGAACAGCAAGAAACAGTTTTTGTTTCCTCAGTTCATCCATTTTTACCTGTATTTGCATATTAATCGCCTGTATCTAAAGTAAATAATTCATCTGAAATCTCAGTAGAAATAACGTCTTGGTCTTGAACCAGATGCGACACATCTGCGACAGGCCTGAAGTGTTCATGTTTCTTTCGACGCTTCATTTTCTTCATCAATTTCTTCGCTTGTTGTACGTGATAAGGGTTTGCTCTTTGTAGATAGTTCACGCCATTTAAGTGATCAAGTTCGTGTTGAAACACACGAGCGGTCAGACCTTCTAAAACTGACGTTTGTTCTTCGCCGAGTTCATTGGTCCACTTTGCTTCAATATTCTCACTTCTACGTATCTTAACAAATAAATCTGGATATGTCAAGCACCCCTCTTCCATCATTGCCTGTTCGTCTGAGTAGTGTGTAATCTCTGGATTGAAACACAACGTACAAGGATTTCCTCTCATAATAAAAACACGGTGAGATAAACCAATTTGATTGGCCGCAAGACCAAGACCGTTCTTTTCGTTTAGAACGTCGAACAGTTTCTTGGCAATCTCAGTAGGTTCTTCTGGAGGATTTTCAAAATCAAAATGATCTAACTCAGTAGTGAGTAGAGGATCATGAGGTAATATTAAACTCTGGGTTGACATTCTTCACCTTCATCTTATCTGTTAACATAAAATCATAACGTTTGGATTTCTTGGGTTTTCCTTCTGTCATAGTCAATTTAATTACCAGACTAGGACTGTTTGTGAGAGAAAACGAATGAAATATTTTCGCGGGCAAATATACAATAGACGATTCTAATACTCTCTGATCTACGATAGGCAACAAAAAGTCTTCAAACCCTTCTTTCCAAGATTCGTCGTTAGTTCTCTTTTTGGGATATACACACAGTTGACCCGTTCCACGAACAACGATAAAAAATGTATCGTCATCAAATGATGTCATCTCGGGTTCTTCGTCTGTTGACCTTGTGTTTCGCATCAGTATATCACACTTCGCCGTGTACTTGTTATCGTACAAACTTTCAAACAGATCACACACCTCATTCAGTCGAGGATTAAAGTTTCTCTGATTCTCTAAAACAAGTTCTGAGTCCAGTTTCCATGCTAGGTGCATTTTGGCTGGACTATGATCGGTGTCCTCACGGTTGAGGTGTAAGTTAAGGTTCTCCCATGTAACAAGACCCGTAACGATTCTCTTTTTACGAGCTCGTTGAGATGATAAACACAGTGGTCTTTTGTTTAGATATTGAGACTTGAATGTGTCATTATCTAAATCAACAAGTGTATCAAAGTAAGTCGCCATCTTCGATCTCTTGAATTCGGTACGAATCAATGTCCTTTGGCCGTTCAGCACAGGTCGATTGAATAAAGTATGTCGCTTCTTCCTTAGTAAAGAAAATGCGAGTTACTTTTTTGCCGCCTGGTTTGCTTAACGCCATATCAATTACATCATACCATTTATCGGTATCAGGATTTACTTCTCGTTGTACTTTGAAAGCCATCTTTTATCTCCTACGCCGCTATGTGAGAGAAGTTCTTAACCTTCTCAAAACGTATTGTGTTATGAAATTTATCAAACAGTTGATCACCTTTATGTGATATGACAAACGTGTTTGTGTCGCCAGCCAATGAAGAAATGATTCTCAAAAACTCATCTGTACCGGTGGTATCAAGTGAGCTGTCGAACACTTCATCTAATATCAGGAGATTTGTAGAAATTGAATTACGCAGTTTTGAAACCGCACGCCACGTGAACAGTAACGATAAATCAATTCGCATCTTTTCTCCTTCGGAGAAAGAGTCATAAGTAAACTCATCTCTAAATCTAGATTTGATCTTTTCATTAAATTTTTCGTCGAGTTCAAACTGAACGAAAAACTCCATTGCTGCAAGGTATTTATTCACCAATTTATTAATGATTGGCACATATTGCTTAATAATTTTTGATTTGATGCCGTCATCTTTCAGAAGCGCAGAAGCGATGTCATAGACCTCTTTCTGCATAATAGATTTCTGCAAAGACTGTTCAGTACTTTTTAGGCTGTCTTTATATTGATTCAACTCCTCAACAGATGTAGTGTCTTCTACATCCTCTTGTTCTACCGTTTCGGTGAGTTCGGCAATTTGATTCTCTGTTGATACTATCTCACTGTTGATCGAAACCAGTTGTGAATTTATTCCAGAAATAGTGTGTTGAATGCCAGCAATTTCAGTCAGTCGATTCTGTAGTTCGTCGAAATGGCCGGTCATCTCAGATAAACCATCTCTCAAACTATCTTGTTTTTTGTTCTGTTCGTTGATGTGTGTTTGTTTAAACTCAGAGTCAATTTCCTGATTACATGTAGGACAATCGGTATGATTCTGTAAAAACTCTACGTCTTTGTCAATCAGTTCCATCTTGTGTTCGATTTTAGATTTGTAGTCCTCAAGTTTCTTTAACTTGGTTTTAACCTGATCTAAGTCGTTGATACTATCATTAGCCTCTTGACCTTGTTTGGCCAAATTTGCTTGCGATTTTCTGGCGCCATACAGAATAGTTTCTAGGTCTTTTATTTTCTTCAACTTGGCATCTTTGTCTGACTTTTTCATCGACATGATTTCATTCATGTGTTTCTTGGTCAGTTCGATCTTTTGCTCTAATAACTCAATGTCATGGCGCGATTGAATAATGTCGTTGTTGTTCTTTACAATCTTTTCTTTCAGTATAGAAAACATAGACGAAAAGATTTCGATGTCTAATAGGTCTTCGATAACTTGGCGGCGCTCTTGTGGTTTCAGTTGCATAAAAGGAACAAAGTTTGCAGAACCAATTACCACAATCTGAGTAAATGATTTGTGATTTAGTTTGAGTACGTGTTTCTCAAGATACTCTTGGTACTCACGCATGTTGGCGTTTTGATCCATTAGTTTGTCATCACAGTAAATCTCAAAGACATTTTTCTTCATGCCTCGACGTACAAGATATGATTTTCCTTTGACAGAAAATTCAATCTCTACAAGACAGTTTTTTCGTGTGATGCTGTTGACAAGTTGCGGCTTGTTAATGTTACGATATGGTTTGCCATACAGTACATATGACAGTGCATCCAACATTGTAGATTTACCGGCGCCATTCTCACCTACGATCAAAGTTGAGGGTGATTTGTTAAGTTCGATTTCTGTCCATTGATTACCGGTTGACAGAAAATTCTGCCAACGCAGTTTTGAAAAATATATCATTCGCTACTAATCGCTTCGTGGTATAGATCATTAAATAAGTTTTGAACAGGCTGTGCATCTTCTAAGTTCAAACTAGATATGTACTTCTGTATAATTGTCCTAGTATCTTCAGCTTCATTTATTATATCAGATGTGTCCTCAATGTCAAGATTTAAATTATCTTCGACAACCTGAGTGTGTGTAGGTAAGCAGTTGTTGATTTTATCCATGAACATGTCAAACACATATGGATTATTTTTCTGTTTCACTACTACCTTTATGTAACAATCCTTAACAAAAGAAAAGTCTGTGTTGAGTAGTTCGTCCTTATCGTTAGTCACATCATCATAGAAAATCTTATGAAAAACATGATGTTCATTTACGATGTGTTCTAACTCTAATGTGTCTGTGTCAAATACATGAAAACCACGTGGATCATTGTAATCAGACCAGGTCATCTCGTATGGTGCACCGAGATAGTGTATGTTATCTTTCGATGATTTGTGGTGAAAGTGTCCAGACATCACCATATCAAATTTCTGAAACGCTTTGTGAGGCATGCCGTGATCAATAATAGCGCCTTTGTACATTTCAAAACCTTGTAACTCTAGATGTCCCATGCAGACATTACACTCACCACTATCAGTCGCTTTCATGGCCGACTCGTAGTTTTCTGAGTTTATCCATGGCATCATCAATACATTTAGGCCGTCAAGATTGACAACCGTGGGTTCATCGTAGACCTCAAATTCATACTCACCTAACAACAAGCTCGGTGCGTTAATTCTGTTTGTGTTTTTAAAGTATATGTCGTGGTTGCCAACTACGCAGTGTAGTTTGAGGCCTCGGTTTTTAATTTCGTCAAACCAGTAATCTTTGCAACGAGACAACGTATCAAAGTTTACATACTTGCGCCGATCAAAGATGTCACCAAGTTCGATGATTGTATCGATGCCGTTTTCTTCTAAAAAAGGAAAAAATACCTGTTTATAGTATCTAGAAAAATATTCATGAAATTGTATGGAGTCGTTTCTTGCTCCAAAGTGTTGATCTGTGATGATCGCTACTTTCATACTTACTTACCTTTGGCTTTAGTCATATAGAGTTTGCCATCTTTATCATCTAAAATTACGACATGATCTAAGTCAGAGTTATGCAATATTCTATGAGCATCGACATAATCGTTTAGAATAGGCTTGCCTTGTACGTTAAAGGACGTATTTAATAATACTCCATCAAACTCTGTTAGTATATCATACAACAAAGGGTTTGTAAAGCGATCAACGGTTTGAAGCCGCGCAGTACCATCAACGTGTGTAATGGCTGCCAACGTTTCTCTGTGTTCCTGTTTAACATGACAAGAATATCCCATAAACTCCATGTTTCGAAAGTGTTGTGAGTCAAAGTATTTCGGCGCATCGTCCATTCTACAAACAGGCGCAAAGGGTCTGAATGACTCACGAAACTTAACTTTTTTGTTTAGAATATTTTTCATATTCGGATAACTAGGATCACATAAAATCGATCTGTTGCCTAGTGATCTAGGTCCAGACTCACATTGTCCTTGAATCAGTCCTATAATTTTACCAGACTTCAACATTGTGCTTATGATGCCAAGGTCGACCAATCTAAAATCTTTCTTCCAGTGTTTTTCGTAAAACTCGCGTTTTTGCATTCTCAGCCCAGACATAGATAAGTTTCGCAACATGGAGTGATGGTGTCTGGTGTCTATTACTCCTTGTTCAACCAAAAACTCTATTAACATTCCCGTAGAAAGACCATTGTCACCAGGACTTGGAGGCACAAAAATATTGAGATTCGGATATTCTTTTTTCAGTCTAGCGTTTGCCAAAACATTCAAAGCACATCCGCCAGATATTACTAAATTACCACCATGTTCGTGTACTATCTTATGGTAAAACTCTTCAACAAGATGCAATAATGATCTTTCTAACCATTCTTGTGCGGCCCAAGCAAGATCGTATTGTTGTTGGCCATCAATCATATGAAAACTGAGAGGTGCATCGTCGATGTTTGGTTTCCATTTACCTCTTTTATATCCCGGGTTTCCTAGCATCGCTGCAATATCCCAGTTAAGTTCTGCGTAATTTTTAAAATCAATGCCCCACGTTACTTGACGACCTTGCTTGTCTTTCACCGTAGGTTCATCATTAGGAACATCCAACCTTATCATCCAAGCGCCGGTTTTTGGATCTTTCTGACGTTTTTCTGGTCCGTTGTGTTCAAATGTTTTCAGTTTCGCCCGAGATTCTATGTCAAACTGTTTGCAGAAAAGTTCTGTTTGATCATTTCTTTCCCCATAGGCTGATAGACCCATCAGCTTACCAGCGATATCCAACAAGTCTTTTGTATTCGAAAGAGCCTTGCAGGCCGTCCCAACGTTATTGTAGACACGTCCAAATGTACGCATTATTCTCCAATGTGTAGTTGGAGGACTATCTGGCGTAGCCAGCTCCTCTTGACGTTCCTGAAACTTTAGTTTCCCATTTTCAAATTCCCATACGGTAGTTGGTTCGTTATCGCCTACAACATCCCACACAATGGTCATTGCATCGGTAAATCCAGACTGACCAAAACCGCACCATGCATGACTTCTATGGTGCGTAGATCCGCCATAATACTTAACCCTTAGGTTTCGACTTGTTTTTAACAGTTTAATTGTTTCGGGTAACTTGTTTTTCAAAAACTGTTCGCATGTAAATCTAGACGCCGCTAACTTGATCAAAACCACATCAAAAGTGGGTTCAACATTATTCTGTTTTGCCCACTCTTTAATCGCTTCAGATAAAATATAGTCAACGTTAGCACCGTAACAAACACTAGTATAACCTAAATCTTTACCGTTTTGATCTTTGTGTTCTATTTTTTTTGGTTCCCAGTATTGAGGATCATGCCAGTCTGGCACTTCGGGTTCTGCATATGATTTACGCATTGAAAGATGTTTGATTCCAGAAAATTTCTCCAGATCAACAACATGAAATCGACCAGCATTGCCATCATAAATGCTAATACTAGCATCGTGACCAAGATACATTGAGAGATATCGATTAGTCTTCATCTATAAAATTATCCAGTCCCGTCTTTGTTTTTTTCTTTTTGGCTTTTGTCTTTTCAAACTTGCTGATTATGGGTTTCATCTTTTCGTTTTCAAGATCATACTTCGAATAGATTTCTGAACCACTGTCGTTCAAAGACTCTTCAAAGGCCGCATTCTCCAAACTCTTGTATTTGATATAGGTTTGCTTTTTCTCTTTTTCGATTCGACGCAGAAACGCATACCAAATAATCTGTGTGAAGTATGCAAAAGGATTTTTTGATTTTTCGGGATTAAAACTATGTACCGATACGATACAGTTTTCAAGTGCATCACATATCATTTCATCCTTATACGTGTAACCAACGAAATTAGACTTGGTTGCAAGTTTGGTCGCAATCATCATAAAACATTTGCCAATATTTTCCGGCACTCTAGGTGTCGGTTTGTCATTGGCCTCTGCTTCGGCACATTGTTCTTTAAACTCTACCAACATTTGGTAAAATTCTTTGTTGTTAATATACTCAGACATGTCTCACCTCAAATTTTGACACTGTAGAGTTTGTACACAAATTTTTCTTCATCGTATATTTTGATACGTTCAAAGAGATGCTTCATTGTGTAGTTGACCTTGCTCTTCCACATCAGATCATCGGATATGTCATACAACACCGCCGAGTCTTTAGTATCTGATTTTCGCAACGCTCTACCTATGCTCTGTAAGTTCCTTATTTTAGATTTAGAAGGAGACGCAAAAATCACGTTATGTAGATTTTTGATGTTAACTCCCGTCGAAAAAGTTCCGTAACTGGCAACAATAATCGCGTTTGATTCGTTTTCTACTATGTGTCGAATCTCTTCACGTTCTTCGCCTTTTACGCCACCGTGTATAAAGAAAACCTGTCGTTCAGTATCGGTTTTCTTAATATCATTATACAACAAAACTCCATGTTTATCAACATATTGAAACAATAATAGAGTATTGCCTTCAAGTGATAATGATAAATTCTTGATAAAATTATTTCGTTTGGCATGTGCAACAAGAAAGTCCATTTCTTCCTGATACTTCAGTTTTGACACAATCTTTTTTTCAAAGTCATCATATGTTAAGTTGATGATTTTAATTTTCATGTCGGCGACTGTTCCCGACTTCATCAATTCTTTTGTTGTTGTGACCTTGTTGACCGGACCAAATAGACCTTCAAGTACGAGTTTATGTGTCTGTGTGCCGTCAAGTGTACCTGTAAATCCGTACCTAAACTCTGTATTTACAAGCTTTGTCATGATGCTTGTCAGTGACTTTGCTTTGAACAGATGTGCTTCGTCGCCAATCACTACATCAAATTTTTCAAACCATTTTTTTGGTTGTTTATAGATTGATTGCCACGTTGTGATGACAACGGGTTTCTTAGTGACTTTATCTTGGCCAGAATATATTTTATGACAGTATTTTTCTGACTTAAATCCATAGTCCTCAAAGTCAGAATACATTTGATGTACGAGCGATGTGGTGGGAACAATGATCAAGGTGCGTTTTAAATGCCACCTCATGATCATGTATATTATAAAAGACTTGCCTGAAGCTGTTGGAGAGACAAAAAGACCACGGCGATAACGAACAGCGTCAACGAAAGCATCCAACTGATAGTCCCGAGGGTCCATAGTAAATCGTTGTTTTGATATAAAGTCTTTAGCTTCTGCGACAGAGAAGTTTTCTGCCGCGGTATTGTAGGTGTACTCATATTCATAATTTCTTTCCTCGCAGAATTTTTCGAAATACTGCATCAGGCCAGAATACAACAGACCAGTTTGTGTGTTGAAGAGTCGTATCTTACCATCCCAGACTTTGTTTTTAAACGCCGGCATAAACTGGTGACCAGGCACTTTGAAGGTGAAGTAGTCACACAACTCCTGCCGAGTTCCCATGTCGGGACAATCTATATGATTGTAAACTTCGTCGTTCTTGGTAATAATAATCATTCGTTAAATCATTTCACCGCTTGTCAGTTTTTGATAGTCGATGGCTGACTTGATATGAAAACCCATATTGGTGATCGTCTTCAGAATAGAAATCAAAAGTTCGACCTTCTCGTTCTGGTATGCAATCTTTAAGTTAAGTTCAATAATGTCTTTGTCTGCTTCGATGTAGTTTGGCAGATCAGACTTCAATATTCTTCCCTTCGGCGGAAGTTTCCATCCTTTTTCAATGTGATCTTGATTGGGTCCGTCACCGTAGAATTCGTTCTTGTCAAGTTTCAATGTCTTCATCTCTGCTTGCAACTTACTGGTAAGCAGTCTTTCTTTTGACAAAAACTGGTGATACTTGTGATGCAACTTTGCAATCGAAATTGCGTGATTGCCTAGATTGGTTCTATCGATCTTACTGTCTTGTGCCCATTCATCAAAAATTTCTTCAAGTGTCATGATGTCTCCGATATAGTTATACCTTTACATGTATTATA
>Ga0181592_10000262_pt1 | contig 38993 bp, 33 predicted proteins | sample 071ome_20_FD_133755 | JGI IMG/M metagenome (GOLD analysis project Ga0181592, IMG submission 133755) | Coastal salt marsh microbial communities from the Groves Creek Marsh, Skidaway Island, Georgia - 071412BT metaG (megahit assembly) | ecosystem: Environmental > Aquatic > Marine > Intertidal...
ACATCAGGCTGTTTACAAGTTGTTGAAGCAAGAGCTGGCAGGGCCGGTGCATGCTTTGGCTTTGCATCTCTATAGCCCCGCAGAGTGGGAAGCTGGAGATAAGGAAATTCAGAAATCGCCAAAATGTGAGGGTAAAAACTAATATAAAACAATATATTAAGGTAATATATTAAAGTATTTTATAATTAAAATAAGCTTGTGTAGGGATGCAATTATGGTAAGATTTGTCAGACTTATATTGGCGAATTATACGAAGTTCTAGGCGCAATTCCGATGACAGCCCGACCTGGCAAGGTCAGGCAAGAGGAAGGCTAAGAAGAAAGCTAAGAAGAAAGGTAAGAGGAATAAAGGACAACAACAAGATGAGAACAGCATCAGAAAGTAATCGTCCCCAGTTAAGTTATCTTGTCATTCTCTTATTTCTGTTTGTCGCTGCAATCGTTTTTCGGCCAGAACGTATTGACTTACCCGAACCCGTTTTAACTGAAATCGTCATAGAGGCACCGGAACTGCCACAAAGCATTCCTGATTTTGCTGCAATACAGGATGTTGCAGAAAAAAAAGCCAGTTTTTTTGAATTTCTCAGTCCTTATATTGATTCAGTAAACCAGCAGATTCTGGCGCAGCGCCAGCGCCTCATCACATTTAGGGAAAAAATAAATAACGGTTCAACGCTTAACCGAAATGAAATGAATTATTTATCGGGTTTACGAGTAGAGTATGAGCTGGAGAATGAAGTATTAAATACTGCCAATCTGGTTAACCGTTTGCTTCGCAGGGTGGATATTATCCCGAGTTCTTTGGCTTTGGCTCAGGCAGCAAATGAGTCAGCCTGGGGGACTTCACGTTTTGCTGTAGAAGGAAATAACTTTTATGGGCAATGGTGCTATACCGAAGGCTGCGGCATTGTGCCGGCAAGACGTATTGCAGGAGCAAATCATGAAGTAAAAAGTTTCGATAGTGTCTTTGAATCGGTAAAGGCCTATATTATGAATTTGAATACTTTTCCTAACTACCAGAAATTACGGGATATCAGACAACAGGTAAGGCAGGGTGGACGAAGCATAGATGGCATTAGCCTTTCTGAAGGGCTGGATACTTATTCTTCACGGGGTGATGACTATATTTTTGAACTGCAATCAATGATTTATTCAAATAATTTGCTGGAATTTGACCGTACTAACAATGATGCATAATCGTTATGGCTATTCAGGTATGGCCGGATTAACCCAGGGAATTGAATACCAGTAATACCTGCCATCGTCACCAGGGGCAGTGCAGTTATAGCGAAAGCGTCGGCTACGGTTTTGGATATGGGTGGTAATCTGAAAGCGCATTTCCTCTGCATTTAAAATTTCTACATCAATCACATCATTATTGTTAAAACAGCTCAGCTGATTTATGCGCGGGATCTCCCCACCAAAGTCTAATTCAGCAGAAGGACTTTGCTCAGCAGTTACTGGCGAAGCCGGACTGATATTATCAAGCGTAAAAGCAAGGCCTTTTACTTTATTGGGGAAAGTATTCATTGAGACATAGATACCGGAAAACGGAAATCGGGGTAATGCAGTAAAGTCTGAATCAGCATTAATTGGTCCTGAATGCTGGGCGATTCCAATATAGCCAAGTTGTTCAACCAAAGCCTGAATTCTGGGCTCGTATTCTCCATAGGGATAGGCCAGTAAGCGATGACTCTGTCCTGTTTCCTGCAGGATTTTATCTTCAGCAAGTGTTATTTCATCGCTGATACTTTTTAGCCATTCAGATTCTGATACCCCTGATTCCCTCTCCAGAAAATAAGGGTGGCTGACAGTATGGTTGGCTATAGTCGCGCCGGCTTCGGCCATTTCCCGGATTTGACGCCAACTGGAATACAACTGCTCATTCGATTCCAACAAACCCGTCGTCACAAAGATGGTAAAAGGCCAGTTTTTTGCTTTCAGCACAGGAAAGGCTTCGGTATAAACGGAGAGGTATCCATCATCAAAGGTAATGGCGGCAGTATATTCGGGGAGCTGCTCACCATTTTGCAGGCTGTTCAGGATTTGCTCAAGAGGGAGAATTGTGAAGTTATTTTCAGATAGATAGTCCATATGGCGTTGGAAATCACCCGGTGAAATACTGGTAATAGGCGGCGTATCAGTAGAAACATGGTGATATTGCAGGATCACGGCCTGTGACTTGTTTTCAGGGCTGCCTTGAGCACTGGCAGCGTGGCCATAGCAGGAGCCGAGTAATGTAATCAGGCAAATAAAATGCGAAAGTCCTGCGCCAAATTGATTTATTTTTAAATTATCCATAGTTTGACTCTTTTGCCTATTTTCTGTCATGGCATTGCTCAGAAATGAGAATTATACTGTCGCACTTGAAGTTTTACCTAGATTTACTGATGAGATTAATGTGAGCAATACTGTCAGAAAAAGTCATTTGCGTCTAAATCGTCTGCAGAAAAACCTGCGCAGAGAGTGTGGAAGAGCCATTGCTGATTTCAATATGATTGAAGAAGGCGATCTGGTTATGGTTTGTTTATCGGGTGGCAAAGATTCCTATGTCATGCTGGATATTCTTTTAAATCTGCAAAAGCATGCACCAATTAACTTCTCCATACATGCCGTTAATCTTGACCAGAAGCAACCGGGTTTTCCTGAGCATGTACTGCCTGAATATCTGGAGTCGATAGAAGTTGATTACCACATAATCGAACAAGATACTTATTCTGTAGTGGTTGATAAAACGGCTGAAGGTAAAAGTTACTGTGGGCTATGTTCACGTCTGCGCAGAGGGAACTTATATTCATATGCAGAGAAAATTGGCGCCAGTAAAATAGCCCTGGGCCATCATCGCCATGACATCATGGAAACCCTTTTTCTAAATATGTTTTTCGGTGGCAAGTTAAAAGCGATGCCGCCGAAATTATTGAGTGATGACAAAAAACATATTGTTATAAGACCTTTGGCATACTGCAAAGAAGAGGAAATTGCAGAGTTTGCTGACCTGAAAAAATTCCCGATCATTCCGTGTACCCTATGTGGAAATCAAGAGAATTTACAGCGTCAGGAAATTAAAAAGATGCTGAACAGTTGGGATAAACAATTTCCAGGGCGCCTGGAAGTAATTTTCAGGAGTATCACTAATGTTGCTCCTTCGCACCTGGCAGATACTTCATTGTTCGCCTTTAATAACCTTGAAGTAGAGCGACAAAAGTCGGCAAATAGTAAACAAGATGAAAGTAAGCTATTGAACACAGTTAATCTTTTTTAATTTGTGGAAATTCCATATAAAGAACTGCAACAGAACACCCTTGAAAACCTTATTGAAGAGTTTGTTAGTCGTGAGGGTACGGACTATGGTGTGCAAGTTTATAGCATGCAAGATAAAGTCAGGCACGTGATGAGGCAACTGGAACAGGGCAGTGCTTATATAGATTACGACGCGGAAACAAGCAGTTGTAATATTGTAAAAAGAACATAAAGTCTAAAAAACATAGTAAAAGCTAACAAAATAGATGAGTCAGATGTCTGAGGATAAAACACACATACTTGATGCCAGAGGTTTGTTTTGCCCGGAGCCTGTGATGTTGTTGCATAAAAAAATCAGAGAAATTGCAAGTGGTGAAAAAGTTACAGTTAGAGCAACAGACCCTTCAACAACCCGGGATATTCCCAAGTTTTGCCATTTCCTGGGTCATGAACTGCTTGAAAGCAAAAAACAGGACAATGAGTTTTTCTTTGTCATACTTAAAGCAGGCAGCAGTGAAGATGTCTGATATCTGTTGCAATGCATAATAAAAAGCTTCATGTGGTTGCTGATGAAAATATCAGCGGTCTTGAGCATTTTGAGAAAATCGTAGCTGTTTCAAAAATTTCAGGACGTGCAATTAGCCGGGAAAATATAAAGCATGCAGATGCTTTATTGGTGAGATCTGTTTCACTAATCAATAAGCAGTTGCTGGAAAATACCGCAATCAAATTTATAGCCAGTGCTACCAGTGGCATTGATCATGTCGACATTGATTACCTGCAAAAAAATAATATTCAATTTGCTTATGCGCCAGGTTCTAACGCCAATTCAGTTGTGCAGTATGTATTTGCCAGCTTGGCTTTTCTTTCCCAAAAGTATGATTTTGACTGGCGGGGCTTATCTTTTGGCATAGTTGGCGCCGGTCATGTGGGCGGTTTGTTAGCGGATTATCTAGACAAACTCGGAATTAACTTCTCTATCTATGACCCTTTTTTGCCAGCGACTCATCCTTATAGAGATAGATTTGCAACCTTCAATGAAGTGCAACAACAGGATGTTATTAGCGTGCACACGCCCTTAACTACTAAAGGTGCTTTTCCAACACATCATTTATTTGATAAGCAGGTGATTCATAGTTTGAGTAAAAATGCGATATTGATTAATAGCGCTAGAGGCGCTGTTTTTGATAATAGAGCCCTGCATCAGGAATATGAAAGTCATTCCTGGAAATGTGTGCTGGATGTCTGGGAAAACGAACCGGATATTTTTATTCCCTTATTGAGAGATGTTGATCTGGGGACCAGCCATATTGCTGGTTACAGTTATGAAGGCAAAGAGCAGGGCAGTGCGAAAATTTATCAGGCCTTTGTGGAGTTCTTTGGTTTTGAAAACGTGCAAGCTTATCCGCTGGATAACAACACCAGGCTACTGGAGGTTCCTGCGAGCAGCTCAGAGCTTGAACAAATCAATCAGGTGATTTTGGCGGCCTATGCCATACAAGATGACTATTTGCAGATGCTGGAATTAGCCAATAATCCATCTGTCAGTTTTGATGCTTTACGCAAGCACTATCCCTTGCGTCGAGAGTTTCAGTCGTATCGTTTGGATTACGCCGCCTTTACCGCTTCTGCTGAAAAAACTTTAAGGTTATTGGGTTTTAATTAAGCAGGATCACGAATATTTGCTAAGGAAATGCGACAGCTTTTTGAGAGCGTCTGCCAAAACATCTTCTCTAGGTAGAAAAACAATTCGGAAATGTTGTTGGTCTTTTATGTTAAAACCGCTACCCTGAACCATTAATACCTTTTCCTGCAACAAAAATTCCAGAATCAATTTTTCATCACTTTGAATTTTGAACTTTTTAGAATCCAGTTTCGGAAACATATAAATGGCGCCCTTAGGCAGTGTGCAGCTTACGCCGGGGATGTCGTTTAACATCTGATAAGCCAGATCGCGCTGATCACGTAGCCGCCCTCCTGGCTGGATCAGTTCATTGATGCTTTGGTAGCCACCTAGCGCAGTCTGAATAGCGAGCTGTGCAGGGACGTTTGAACATAGGCGCATGTTGGATAATATTTCCAGGCCTTCGAGATAATCGGTAGCGACAGATTTGTTGCCACTGATGATCATCCAGCCTGAACGAAAACCTGCCAGACGATAATTTTTAGATAAGCCATTAAAGCTCAGCACCAATAAATCATCACAGAGTGAAGCAAGAGGAATGTGCCTGGCATCGTCATATAAAATTTTGTCGTATATCTCATCGGCAAAAAGGATCAATTCATGCTCTCGAGCCAGTTCAACGATCTGTTGTAATAGTTCTTTACTATATACAGCCCCTGTCGGGTTATTAGGGTTGATAACAACTAAAGCTTTTGTGCGTTCGGTGATCTTGCTTTTAATATCGTCAATATCCGGAAACCAGTCTGCGCCTTCATCGCAAATATAATGCACAGGATTGCCGCCACTCAAACTGACTGCTGCAGTCCATAGAGGGTAATCAGGAGCCGGTATTAAAACTTCGTCATTATTGTTGAGTAATGCCTGCATGGACATGACAATCAGTTCACTGACACCATTACCAAGATAGATGTCATTAATTTCAACGCCTTTAATATTGAGTCGCTGGGTTTCATGCATGATAGCCTTGCGCGCTGAAAACAAGCCTTTGGAATCAGAATAAGGCTGAGCTTCACTCAGGTTATAAATAACGTCCTGAAGAATTTCATCGGGTGCATCAAAGCCAAACGCCCCCGGATTACCAATATTTAATTTGGTAATTTTGTGGCCTTCTTCTTCCAGCTGTTTAGCAGCTTGCAGGGCAGGCCCTCTGATTTCATAACAGACGTGCTTTAATTTGTCAGACTGCTTGATAGAATGCATTTTGTTTCACCATCGACTGTCTATTGATACTTTAGTCATCTATATAGACAGATTATACTGCTTAGCGTTTAAGCCGCTTGTCCTTACAATAAGGGGCTGCGAATTGTACTTAAACACTGTCTTAAACACCATATTAACAATTGAGTTGTTGAGTATTAATGACTCTAAATAATGGAAATGACCAGGTTATGAAAAAAATAAGTAAAACGGCAGAAGAGTGGAGACAAAGCTTAAGTCCTGAGGAATATCAGATCACCAGAGAAAAAGGGACGGAAAGAGCTTTTACCGGCAAGTACCTGGATAACCATAGTGCGGGTGAATATCAATGTCGGTGTTGTGGGCTACCTTTATTTGATGCCGCACATAAATTTGATTCTGGATCAGGCTGGCCAAGTTTTACTACACCCATATTGGATGAGCATGTTGCTGAAGCAACTGATACGAGTCTGGAAAGAGTGAGAACAGAAGTGCTATGTGCGCAGTGCGATGCTCATTTGGGGCATGTGTTCCCAGATGGACCTGGGCCAGAAGGTTTGCGTTACTGCATTAATTCGGCATCTCTGGATTTTAAAGAGGGCAGCGAAGAAAGCTGAGTCTGCAGAATCCGAGTGCCACGATAGCAATCGACTTTATATCTGAATTCTGAATCCGACCTGGAACCTTTGTCGGTCAAAACTGTATAGGTCAATATTGCTCTCATTGTCGGTGAAAGTGAAATCAGTTGTAACTGTAAATGTTGGCATTAACTGCCATATCCAGCCAACGGATGCTGAAAAAGTTTCGTTATCGCGGTTAACCGCAAAAATTGGGTCAGCAGCCTGATGTTCACTGTTTTGCAAAGAGGCACGCCCATAAAGCAGGTGTCTTGGCGCGAGTAAATACTGATCAACTATTGCGAGACCCGTCATTTGGGTTTCATTATTTTTACCTACGTCCCGTTGAATATTGTCATCGGCAAAGAAAATGCTGGCACTGAGTTGATTATTATTGGTTGATTTAGTCAGTACACCAGATAATAAAATCTGATTGATATCTCGTAAATTGGCGTTAGCGTTTTGGCCGGTTGCATAACGGACAAGGGTATAGGCTCCGGTTAGAGCCTGGGACCAGCCATTGTTTCCTGCACGTTGTACTGTGTTTAAAAAGGTGGCGCTACTTTGAAACTTCTCTCTGTCGAGATCCACTTTTTGTATACGTAGGGCGTGAGAGTATCTCAGTCTGGAATTTAAGCCCCAGTTATAGCCAATCTGGCCAGAGTTTATGGTTAAGTCAAATTGATCGATGATATGGTTATTTCGGTGATTGTAGTTAACTTGAAATGAAACATTACGATTGTTATCAATAGGCCGAAGGTAATTGAAGCCACCTCGATATTCAGTAAAGGTATCATCAATTTCCTGACCACCGGCACTTAAGGTCACATCACCGATGGGTGTGTCAATAACGCCCAGTTCAGTAGCGCTGTTAATGTTGCTGTCTGTTCCGGTGCTGATGCCCACATTCCAGGCAAATTGATTTTCGCTTGCACTTTGTGCCTGATCAATCAATTGTAAAAAGGCCTGTATATTTGCTCTGACGTTGGCAGTTGGATTACTTTCGAGAACTTCGAGAAAAAGTGTTTCGGCGGCTGCATAGTTTTCACTGAGAAAATAGGCTCTGGCCAGTTCCAGTCTTACACGCTGCTGGTTCCTGTTGTTGGCAGCAATCCTTTCAAAAGCAAAGACAGCTTCATCGGGTCTGCCCGATTCAAGTGCTGCAAGGCCATAGGCAAAATCAAAAATTTGCTTCACCTTCATAGTCAAACAGGCCGGTTTGCCCAAGGACATAAGCTTCCTGATAACGCCCCATTTCAATTAAAGCATTCATTTGAGCGACTAACTCTGCTTGAGATTCAGCAGCTTGGGCTGAACCTGTAGGAAATGAGTGAATGACAAGAAGCAGGATAATGTAGAAGAATCGTTTCATCTTGGCCTATAAATCTTATTCAGTAATAACTTAGAACTTCTAATGAAAACCCAGAAAATCCGACTGGCTTCACAGTCAGATAAATAATACCGTGACATTATCCTTAATTTTTCCCGAATGCTAAGAGATTACTGGCTTCTTTATAGAATTTTTATGATTGTTTAAGTAATTGAATTGCAAGCCTGTTAAGCATTTCAGCAATTCTTAAGCTATAATCCGCAGCTTTATTTTATGCAGTTTCTCCCGGGATGTTCATGACATGATTAACTTTTATCTTCAATTAGTCTTGAAGAAGCCAAAGCTATGTCTGTTGCTGGTACTTTTAGTCACATTGTCATTGGGCTGGTTTACTCAATATTTCAGACTTGATGCTTCTTCAGACACTTTGGTAGTGGAGGGGGATGCAGATCTGGAACTCGCCAGACAGACCAATGATCGCTATAACACGAACGACTTTGTTTTTATTTCCTATAGTCCCAATGCCCCTTTGTTTGAGGAAAACAGCCTAAACAGGTTACGTGAGCTGAAGGACAGGCTGGAACTGATGGACAGAGTCAGTTCGGTTGATAGTATTTTGAGCGTTCCCTTATTAAAAGTAGCCGATGTCCCTCTGGCCGAGCTTGCTGATAATATCAAGACACTAAATGATCCTGATGTCGATTTGCAGGCAGCACGCGATGATTTGTCCAGTAGCGTTGCTTATCGTAACGTGCTGCTCAGTGAAGATGCTGAAACTACAGCGCTGATCGTAAACTTTACCCCGACGCTTGAATTAGATGAGGTTGCCAGTCAACGGGCAGATTTAAGAGCTATTCCTGAAGCTGAACGTAGTCCTCAGCAAAAAGGGGAATTATCTGTTCTGGAACTCAGATACAGAGAACTGAATACTACTGCTGATATCAATCGACATGATGATATTGTAGAAATTCGTTCGATACTGGATCAGTACCGGTCTGACTCAGTGATAGTTATGGGTGGAGTACCAATGATAGCTGATGATCTGGTTACCTTCGTGCAAAATGATTTAGAGACATTTGGACTCGCAATTCTGATTTTTATTATTTTCACTCTTGGCTATCTGTTTAGAAAAATTCGTTACATAGGGATTCCTTTACTGTCCTGTGCGGTAACAGCAATTTGCATAGTCGGTCTATTGGGTCTGCTGGACTGGCCAGTAACCGTTATTTCCTCGAACTTTATTTCTTTGCTGTTGATAATCACCATTTCGCTTAACGTACATTTGATAGTGCGTTACCGTGAACTGGAGGCCACTGAGCCTGCTATGTCACATCAGGAACGGATTCGAATGACCTTGCAGAACATGGTTAAACCCTGTGCCTATACCAGCTTAACGACTATTGTTGCTTTTGGATCGCTGGTCAGCAGCGAAATCCCCCCCATTATTAACTTTGGTTTAATGATGGTCATGGGGGTCGCACTGGCTTTTGTCCTGACCTTCCTGGTTTTCCCGGCCCTGATGAGCCTGTTACAGGAGAATAAGTCATCGTCAGGTAAACGTTTTGTTGATGTGACACCTTATCTGGCTGCTCTTACCGCTCGCTTTGGCAGAGGCATACTTATTGTGGCGGTATTGATGTTTATTTTCAGTGTGGCAGGTTTGAATCGCCTTGAGGTTGAAAACAGTTTCATTGACTATTTTGATGAAAGTACTGAAATCTATCAGGGTATGGTCTCCATAGATCAGAATATGGGAGGGACGACACCACTGGATGTCATCATCAACTTATATCCGCAAGATGAAATTTCTGCGAATAACGCTGTCAATAATGCAGAATCAATTGAAGAGCAGGATGATGAATTGCCAGAAGATGACTTTTTCCTGGAAGAAGACGAATTCTTTTTTGAAGAGGAATTTAGCCAGGAGGATGAAGAAAGCTATTGGTTTACCACTGATAAAATGGAGTTGATCCTGGCCATACACAATTATCTGGATGCGATGCCGGAAACCGGAAAAATTCTTTCTTTGGGCACTATTTTACAGGTTGTCTATGAGCTTAATGATAACGAACCTTTGGACAATCTTGAGCTGGCTGTACTTTACAGCCTGATCCCGCAGGATTATAAAGATACTTTGATAACGCCGTATGTTTCTATCGAAAATGACCAGGTGCGTTTTTCTATCAGGGTATTGGAGACTAACCCCGATCTGGTAAGAAATGAGCTACTGATCAAAATCAGGGAAGGACTCGAAGAGGAATTTGACCTGGCGCCTGATCAGGTACAACTGACAGGTATGTTTGTTTTATATAACAACATGCTATTGAGCCTGTTTGATTCTCAGATTCTCACCTTAAGCCTGGTCTTGGCCGTTATTTTTGTCATGTTCATAATATTGTTCAGGTCGCTGAAATTAGCTGTTTTAGGCATTCTGCCGAATATTCTGGCGGCCTCTACCGTGCTGGGCCTGATGGGTTGGATGGATATCCCGCTGGACATGATGACCATTACGATTGCGGCAATTTCAGTGGGGATAGGTGTTGATAATACAATCCACTACATTCACCGTTTCAAGGAGCAGTATCCTCAACATCAAAATTATCAAAAAACCATGTATTACTGTCATGGCAGTATCGGGCAGGCAATGTACTACACGAGTTTTACCATTATCGTGGGTTTTTCAATTCTGGTATTTTCAAACTTCATTCCTACTATTTATTTTGGCCTGCTTACCAGTCTGGCGATGTTTATCGCCTTAACAGGTGCATTGACGCTTCTGCCACAGTTACTGATAAGCTTTAAGCCCCTGGGAAAGGAAGCAGCATAGAAACAGCCTGTTTGAAGAGCTGAAGAAGAGGGGATTGGAAACCAAGCTTTTGAAGAGTTTGGTCTCCGCTAGTTCAAGACGAATTATTCTTAATTTGGCCAGAAACTAACATTTCTGCTTCGTCCTGAACTAGCGAGTGGGCAAAAGATAAAGCCCTTATTTTGGGGAATAAATAGCGCAAAAATTATGCCAGTCTTGAGTCATGAATTTATCAGGCTGCCTGCCTGAAAATATATAAATAATCCTAATATACAATAAGTTACAATTCATTTTTAGGTTATAGGCTTTTTGAATCTGACCTATTTTCAACGACTTAGATAATCAAACTAAGGCAATTATTTTTCGACTTTTTTCAAAATCCTGCTAACAAAATTGTCGTTCTGTTGAGAAAAAATCCTTATCGCTTAATAACTTACTTTTTTTAAAAAAAAATTTTAATTTTTTAATTGGCAGCAATTAACTTTGTTGTTTTTACTCACTGTCCAAAATCCAGATGGAAGCGAACTATGTAAGTATTGAAAGTGTTTTGGGGCTATGGCACAATCCGCTCCTGTTCAGCTTCCTGGATTGAATAAGCTGCTGATTTTAAAATATTATTTTGACTTCATCGTCTAAATTCCTGCTTTCCATATTTGAGGTTTATAAATGCAAGTTTCTCTTGAAACGCTGTCTGGCTTGGAGCGTAAATTAACCATTGAAGTACCTGCTGAAACAATTGATAAGCAGGTGCAAAGCCGCCTGGCCGAAGCAGCAAAAACTTTTCAGATGAAAGGTTTTCGTAAAGGGAAAGTCCCTATCAGTGTTATCAAAAACCGTTTCGGCAAGGGCATGCGGCAGGAAGTGTTGGGTGATGTTATGAATCAATCCTACTATGAAGCCCTTGCTCAAGAGAAGGTCAGACCGGCAGGCCAACCGAAGATAGAAGCCACTAATATGAAGGAAGGTGAAAACCTGGCTTTCACAGCTACTTTTGAAGTGTTTCCTGAAATCACTCTGGCAGATTTTTCCAAGATCAAGGTTGAAAAAAGACAAGCTGAAATTACCGATAAGGATATCGATAATATGATTCAGACTTTGCGCGAGCAGAGAAAGCATTATCACAACGTAGAACGTGCCGCGAAAAATGAAGACCAGCTAAAAATAGATTTTACGGGCTTAATTGATGGTCAGGAATTTGAGGGTGGTTCGGCCAAAGGCAGCACATTGATTCTGGGTTCAAACACCATGATCCCAGGTTTTGAAGATGGCCTGCTTGGTGTGAAGCCGGGAGAAAGCAAGCGATTAGAGCTTGAATTCCCAAAGGATTACCACAAGGCTGATCTGGCCGGCAAAGCTTGTGTCTTCGATGTCACAGTAAATTCAGTTGCTGAAGTACATTTGCCCGAGTTGAATGATGACTTTTTCAAATCTTTTGATATCAAGGAAGGCGGCGAAGAAGCGTTCAGAGCTGAAGTTAAACAAAACATGACTCGTGAGTTGGATCATGCGGTTAAAAATAATGTTAAATCGCAGATATTAGAGGCTTTGTTGGAAGCTACTGAATTAACCCTTCCAGCCTCGGTCGTGGAATCTGAAATCAATAATCTACGCCAGCAGGCCATACAGCGTTATGGTGGCAACAAACAAATTGATGAGTCCTTGCTTCCTTCTGAGATGTTTAAAGGACAAGCCGAACAAAGAGTTGCTGTTGGTCTGATTATTAATGAAATCATCCAGCAAAATGAGCTAAAGGCAAGCCCGGCGAAAGTGCGTGAAATTATTGAGGAGCTTGCCGCTGGTTATGAAAATCCTGAAGAGGTGATAGCCTGGTACTATAGTGAAAATGAACAATTGCAACAGATTGAAGGTATGGCGCTTGAAGAAAGTGCAATAGACCTGATACTGGATAAGGCGCAGGTTAATGAAAAGAAAACCAGCTACGAAGAGGCCCTTAGACCTGTAGAGAAGTCGGCGAAAAAATCAGAAAATAAAGCCGAGAAGGCCAAAAAGAAGGAACCTAAAGCTAAAAAAGCTGATGAGAAGCCAAAATCTCCTTCTAAATCAGAGACATCTGACGATTAATATTGAAGCCTGAATGTGGATTGAATATATAACTAGTGGAATTAAATTATGAGTAAATCTGATTTGGAAAGAGGCAATGGGCTGGTAGAGTCAACCTTGATACCGATGGTTGTCGAGCAGACTGCCCGCGGCGAACGCTCTTATGATATTTACTCACGATTATTAAAAGAGCGAGTGATTTTCATCGTTGGCCCTGTGGAAGACAATATGGCTAACCTCATCGTCGCTCAATTGCTCTTTCTCGAATCGGAAAATCCCGACAAAGATATTCATATTTATATTAATTCCCCAGGTGGCGTCGTGACTTCAGGGATGTCAATTTACGATACCATGCAATTTATCAAACCAGATGTCAGCACTATGTGTATTGGTCAGGCTGCCAGTATGGGGGCTTTTTTGTTGGCAGGTGGTAGTAAAGGCAAGCGTTATGCCTTGCCTAATTCAAGGGTAATGATCCATCAACCCAGCGGTGGTTACCAGGGGCAGGCTTCTGATATACATATCCATGCTCAGGAAATTCTGAAAAACCGGGAAAAGCTTAATCAAATTATGGCAGAGCACACAGGTCAGAGTGTTGAAACCATCAGCAGGGATACTGAAAGAGATAATTTCATGAATGCAGAAGAAGCACTTCAATATGGTCTGATTGATGAAGTTCTCACCAAAAGAACCAAGCCCGTAGAGCCCAAGGAAGATTAAAAAAAACTCTCTCCAGGGCTTGTATTCTCTACAAAATACCTTCATCTTATTGCGAGGAGCTTGTATTCTAATAAGCTGTTTGTATATACACCTATGGGGCTTTACAAATGTCAGATAAAAACGGCAAAGATGATTCAGGTAAATTACTTTACTGTTCATTTTGTGGGAAAAGCCAGCATGAAGTCAGAAAACTTATAGCAGGCCCTTCAGTTTTTGTTTGTGACGAATGTGTGGATCTTTGCAACGATATTATTCGTGAAGAAATCCAGGAAAAGACTGAAGATACTGATCACCGCCATTTACCCAGTCCTGAAGAAATCAGAAATACACTGGATGAATACGTTATTGGTCAGGACAAGGCCAAGAAAACGCTGGCTGTCGCTGTTTATAACCATTATAAGCGTTTAAATTTCCAAGCTGAAAAGGATGGGGTAGAACTCAGTAAAAGTAATATACTGATCATTGGGCCGACTGGCACAGGTAAAACCCTATTGGCAGAGACGCTTGCACGTCTGCTGGATGTTCCTTTCACTATAGCCGATGCGACAACCCTTACTGAAGCAGGCTATGTGGGTGAAGATGTCGAAAATATCATCCAGAAGCTGTTGCAGAAATGTGATTATGATGTTGAGAAGGCCCAAATAGGCATTGTTTACATTGATGAAATAGACAAGATCGCACGTAAATCTGATAACCCATCCATAACCAGAGATGTGTCAGGTGAGGGCGTACAGCAGGCTCTGCTCAAGTTAATTGAGGGAACAGTCGCTTCAGTTCCACCTCAGGGTGGGCGTAAACACCCCCAACAAGAATTTCTGCAGGTTGACACCTCTAATATACTGTTTATTTGTGGTGGTGCATTTGCTGGTCTTGATAAGGTAATCCGAGACCGATCAGATAAAAGCGGTATAGGATTCGCAGCAGAAATGCGTAGTGTCGAGCAACAGAAAAATGTTGGCGAAGCTCTGCAGGATGTAGAACCGGAAGATTTGGTCAAATACGGGCTTATTCCTGAATTTGTAGGCCGGCTGCCGATGATTGCCACGTTAAATGAGCTGGACGAAGAAGCACTGGTCAAGATTTTGACAGAACCAAAAAATTCTTTAACCAAGCAATATGCAAAGCTATTTGAAATGGAAGGTGTGGAAATTCAGTTCCGCACAGATGCCTTAAAAGCTATTGCACGTAAAGCCCAGGAGCGCAAAACCGGCGCCAGAGGTTTGCGTTCAATTATGGAAGCTGTGTTGCTGGATACAATGTATAACATCCCCTCACAAAATGGTGTGACTAAAGTTGTTATAGATGAAGCCGTTATTAACGGCGAATCTGATCCTCTTTTGATGTATGAATCAGTCGATGAGAAGCTGCCGAATAAGACGGCTAACACTGATTCATAAAAAAAGCACTTGAAAATGGATTTTTCGTAAGCACATTAGGGTAAGCAGTTTAAGCAAGTGTGGCATAAGCAAATGCGCCATTTTCAGTCTATCCAACCAACGCAGGTAATAGAGAAGGTAATATGAGCACCGAGGATCAAGTAAACATCAATAAGCAATTACCCTTTCTGCCTTTGCGTGGAGTTGTGGTTTATCCGCAAATAGTGCACCCCCTTTTTGTTGCCAGAGATAAGTCAATAGCCGCTTTGAAAGCTGCTATGGACTCCGGCAAACGGGTTATCCTAGCGGCGCAGAAAAAACACTCTGAAGATAATCCAGGCAAGGAAGATATCTATACGATCGGGACGATGGCATCTGTGCTGCAGCTCATGCATGTTAACGATGGTACAGTCAAAGTGCTGGTTGAAGGAGTAGAGAGGGTCAAGATCAAGCAGCTGCATTTTAATGAAGATTATTACACTGCCGAAGTCAGCCCTATGAGCGGCAGTGTTATGGAAGAAAAGGATACTGATATTCTGGTGCGCTCATTGCTTTCCCAGTTTGACCAATATGTCCAGTTAAGCAAAAAAATATCACCTGAGGTTATGACTTCCATCACCAGTATCGATGAACCCAGTCGACTGGTTGATACCATAGCGACTCATATGTCTCTGCAGCTGGAAGAAAAGCAGAATATTTTGGAACTGGCAAAAATGAAGCCACGGATCGAGCATCTAATGGCTTTGATTGAAGCCGAAATTGACGTTTTCCAGGTAGAAAAACGTATACGTGGCAGAGTCAAGAAACAAATGGAGAAAAGCCAGCGAGAGTATTACCTCAATGAGCAAATGAAGGCCATTCAAAAAGAAATGGGCGAGCTGGATGATGTGCCGAATGAAACTGAAGAACTGGCAAAAAAGATAGAAGAAGCGGGTATGTCCAAGGAAGCGAAAGAAAAAGCTTCTGCCGAGTTAAATAAACTCAAAATGATGTCGCCTATGTCTTCGGAGGCGTCAGTTGTCCGTACTTACCTTGATTGGATGATCAATATCCCCTGGAAAAAGAAAAGTAAAATCCGCACCGATTTGAATCGAGCAGAAGAGATACTGGAAGCTGATCATTATGGCCTAAAAGAAGTTAAGGAGCGTATCCTTGAGTATCTGGCGGTTCAGAAAAGGGTCAAAAAACTTAAAGGCCCCATCTTGTGCCTAGTGGGCCCGCCGGGTGTCGGTAAAACCTCGCTGGGTGAATCCATAGCCAGGGCTACAGGCCGGAAGTTTCTGAGAATGGCGCTTGGTGGCGTACGCGATGAAGCTGAGATTCGTGGTCATCGACGAACTTACATTGGTTCGTTGCCGGGAAAGGTGTTGCAGAAACTTGCCAAAGTGGGAGTTAAGAACCCATTAATCCTGCTGGATGAAGTCGATAAAATGGGTATGGATCATCGCGGGGATCCTGCTTCGGCATTGCTTGAAGTATTAGATCCTGAACAAAATCATAGCTTTAACGATCATTATTTAGAAGTTGATTATGACTTGAGTGATGTCATGTTTATCTGTACTTCCAACTCCATGAACATTCCTGGACCTTTATTGGATCGTATGGAAATTATTCGCTTGCCGGGATATACGGAAGAGGAAAAAATGAATATCGCCAGCCGTTATCTTGTTCCAAAACAACGTGCTAATAATGGTTTAAAAGAAGATGAAATAGATTTCCCTGAACAGGCATTGCTTGATTTGATCAGGCACTATACTCGTGAAGCAGGTGTCAGGGGGCTGGAAAGAGAGATTGCCAAAATCTGCAGAAAAGTTGTAAAAGAAAACTCTATGGATGACAAGGTTGGCAAGGAAACTAAAGCAGATAAAGCCAAAAAAGAGCAAACTGTACTAATCGACTCTGAAGCTCTGGAACATTATGCAGGGGTGAGAAAGTACGATTTTGGCAAAGCTGATGAAGAAGACGTTGTCGGTCAGGTTAATGGTCTGGCCTGGACCTCGGTGGGTGGTGAATTATTGACTATCGAGGCTGTAGCAACACCTGGTAAGGGAAAGACCACGATGACAGGTTCTCTTGGCGATGTGATGCAGGAGTCGATACAAGCTGCATTGACAGTTGTCAGGAGCAGGGCAAATGCACTTGGAATAAGTAGTAACTTCCATGAAAACAAGGACTTGCATGTTCATGTTCCTGAAGGAGCAACGCCCAAAGATGGGCCCAGTGCAGGGATTGGTATGTGTACAGCGATAGTATCTGTGTTGACTGACGTACCGGTTAGAAAGGATGTCGCCATGACTGGGGAAATCACTTTGCGAGGACAAGTGCTTCCTATTGGCGGGCTGAAGGAAAAATTATTGGCAGCTCATCGCGGCGAAATTAAGACAGTTATTATTCCAAAAGAAAATGAAAGGGATTTAAAAGAAATTCCAGATAACATTAAAGCTGATTTAACGATTAAAGCTGTTAAATGGATAGATGAAGTTTTGGAAATTGCATTACAATTTATGCCTGAACCTCTGACAGAAAATAAATCTGACGATATTGAAAAAGCAACGTCAGAGTCAAAAGAGAACCAAATCAAAGACAAAGGCAAAAAACAGATAAATACGCATTAATCATAGGGTATTTCTTGACATTAACTTTCTACAGTTGGTATAAAGTCAGATAGCTTAGCGCTGCTAAAGCAGTTGCTCCAAACGTAAGTTACGTGAGCTGGATAGCGAACAAAGGAATGTAAATAACAACAAAATAAATTCGTAATTTATAGTTGTAATTTTATCGTTGTTTTGTAGAGAAAGATTTCCTATTAACTATAATTTTTAAACTAACTAAGAGAAGGGTGATAAAGTGAATAAATCAGAACTAATAGATGCAGTAGCTGAAAGTGCCGATTTACCAAAAGCCGCCGCCGCGCGAGCAATTGATGCAATGACTGATTCAATAACCGGAGCGTTAAAAGCTGGAGATTCAGTAGCTTTAGTCGGTTTTGGCTCTTTTAATGTAAAAAATCGTGCCGCTCGTACAGGCCGTAATCCACAGACTGGTGCTCCGATTCAAATCGCCGCAGCTAAAGTCCCTTCTTTTAAAGCAGGTAAAGCCTTAAAAGATTCTGTGAATTCTTAAAGATAAAACATTTATAGACGTTTAGATATTCTATAGTAATAAAAATAAGGGGCGCATCTTTGATGCGCCTCTTGCGTTTAAGAGACTACTCCACACATGTTGCAGAATATTAGAAATAACACACAAGGTTTAATAGCCAAAATATTTGTTGGTTTTATTGTTTTTGTTTTTGCAATTTTTGGGCTCGACAGTATCGTTGGCACTATAGTTAATATTAATTCAACTGTTTCAGTTAATGGTGTTGCCATTGATGAGCTTGCAATTGAAAGTGAATCGCAGCGCATTACACAAGATTTATTGTCTTCACTGGGAGCGCAAATTGATATATCAAGTATTGATACAACTCAATTTCGTGAACAGGCTATTAATAACCTTGTAGAGCGTGAGCTTTTGCTTCAGGCCGCAATAGAAAATGGCATGCTCATTTCCTCATCGACTCTCGACAGACAAATAGCTCAAACACCGGATTTTCAGGTTAATGGCGTTTTCAGTAATGAAAGGGCTCGAGCTTTATTGGCCAGTTTTGGGCTGACACCGGCCTCGTATAGAGCTTCATTACAGCAGCAAGGTCTTTTGAATCAAATGTTAGATGCATACTCGACATCCAGTTTTGCAACACAGGCTGAAATGGAAAATCTGGCGAGAATTAATGAGGAAAAACGTAATTTTCGCTATATCAGAATAAGTGCCGCTGATTTAGCCCAGACACAAGTAATCACTGAAGAAGAGCTTTCTCAGTATTATGATGCTAATTCAGCACTTTTTATGCAGGGCGAACGTGTTTCACTAGAGTATCTGGAATTAAATAAAAATGACATGCTCGCTGAAGTAGAAATCACTGAAGAGCAAATTCAAGCACAATACGCTGCTGAACTAAGCACATTGCAGGCTCAGACAGAAAGAAGAGCATCTCATATACTCTTGCAGGCGGGAGATGAACTCGGTGAGGCTCTTGCACAGGCCCAGGAATTAAAAAACAGAATAGATAATGGTGAAAGTTTTGAAGATCTCGCGGCAGAGTTTTCAATAGATGGCGGTTCTGCTCAATTTGGCGGGGACGTTGGTTACACTACTGGCGAAACATTTGCTGAAGAATTTGAAGCGGCACTCAGTCAACTTGAGCTTAATGAGGTATCAGATCCGGTAAGGACTCAATTTGGTGTGCATTTAATCAAGTTAACTGAGATTACAGAAAATGAAGGTCCCAGTCTGGAAGAAAGTAGGGAAAGAATTGAGAGAGAATTACAGGATCAGGCAGTAGAAGATATTTATATCGCAAGGGCAGAAGAACTTAATAACCTGAGCTTCGAATCTATAGATTTACAGGAACCTGCCAATATTTTGGAGCTGGATATTCAGACGACAGAACTTTTTGATAGTGCTGGGGGGATAGGCATTGCCTCAAACGCAGATGTCATAGCTGCAGCATTCGGCGCTGATGTACAGGAAGGGCTTAATAGTGAGCTGATCGCCCTGGATGAATCACGCAGTGTTGTTATCAGATTACTGGAGTCCAGAGAACCCGAGCTGAAGACTCTGGCTGAAGTCAGAGGCGAAATTGAAAGTACGCTCAGAAGGCAGAAGGCTGAGGAACAGGCTGCTTCACTTGGAGAAACTTACCTGAATAATCTCAATAATGGCCAGAATATAGATAACTTGCTGGCAGTTCAGGGGCTTGAGTGGAATAGAGGTCAAAATTTAAGTCGTACAAGCCCGGGTCTTGAACCTGAAATCAGACAGCTGGTTTTCTCTATGTCCAAACCCGAAGGCGATCCGCTTATTCAGGGACAGCAGTTAGCATCTGGTGATTACATAATTGCAGAATTACAGGAAGTAATTCCAGGTTCTCTGGAAGAAATGTCAGAAGAAAATAGACTGGCTTTACAAAACTACCTTATGCAGTTGACAGCGAACTCTGACTTTACTGCTTACATGACTGGATTTGAGGCTGATGCTGATATTGAACGTTAGGCAACCGCTACTCTCTAATATCATGAAATGCTTATAAATTAATTGCAACCAGGCTGAATCCCTGAGATATTCATTTACCAGAATTGTGTAAATCTATAATTTAAATGCGGAACCAAGCTATGAAAATAACTCGTCTATATTGCCTTTTACTATCTAGCTTAATACTTACAGCTTGCGGTGGAGGATCCAATTTAAGTCGGGTTGAACAAGGTACAATTGATGGCGTTTTACACTTTGGAAACGGCACAAACATACAAACAACTGATCCGCATATTGCTACAGGCTTACCTGAGCATCATGTTATCACTTCCATTTTTGAAGGTTTAGTTACCAAAAACCCTTATACACTAGAGCCAGAACCAGGTGTGGCAGAAAGTTGGGATATCAGTAGTGATGGCCTCACATACACCTTCTATCTAAGAGAAAATGCCCTCTGGAGTAATGGTGATTTGATTACGGCTGAAGATTTCCGTTGGTCCTGGGAAAGAGCACTCACCCCTGAGTTAGCGGCTCAGAATTCATACATGCTATATCCAATATTAAATGCCGAGGCTTTTAATACCGGAGAGATAAGCGATTTTAGCCAAGTCGGTATTAAAGTAATCAGCGACCTGGTGCTGGAAGTGCAATTAAGAGCCCCGACACCATTTTTTCTGCAATTGATGGATCATTATATTACTTACCCGGTTCACAGAGAGACGGTTGAGTCATTTGGGTTGTATACGGACAATCTCTCAAGATGGTCAAGAGAAGGCAATATCGTTTCTAACGGCCCATTTGAGCTTACAGAGTGGCAGGTTAATTCCCATGTAAGAGTTGAGAAAAGAGAGAATTATTGGGATGCAGATACAGTCAAATTAAATGCCATTGTATTTTACCCGACGGAAAATCTGATAACCGAAGAGCGCATGTTTAGAGACGGCTTGCTTCACAGAACAGAAGAAGTTCCTCTGGATAAAGTACCTGTATATCTGGCAGAAGATCCCGACTCGATAGTAATTGCTCCTTATTTAAGCAGTTATTTTTATTTAATTAATACGACCAGAGAGCCTTTTAACGATGTGAATGTTAGACGTGCTTTGTCGATGGCTGTTGATCGGGATTTACTGAATGAAACTGTGCTGGAAAATATTATGCAACCAGCCTATTTCCTGACGCCTCCAGGCACGATAGGTTACGAACCACCTGTAACTTTTGGTTATGACCCGGAGCAGGCAAGAGCTTTGTTAGCTGATGCAGGTTACCCAAATGGTGAAGGTTTCCCGACTTTTGAAATTTTATACAACACACAAGAAAATCATAGGAAGATAGCTATCGCTATCCAGGAAATGTGGCGAGAACAGTTAAATATAAACGTATCTATTGTGAATCAAGAATGGCAGGTCTATCTGGAAAGTGTAGATAATATGAATTATGACGTGGCCAGAAGAGGTTGGGTGGGTGATTATGTTGATCCCAATACTTATCTGGATATGTACATAACCGGTGGCGGAAATAATAATGTGGGTTTTTCCAATCCCAGATATGATGAGATTGTAATTGATGAAGCACCGCTTAAACTTGATAACAAAGAACGTTTTGCGCTTTACCGGGAAGCAGAAACCATATTAATGAATGAGATGCCAATTATTCCTATTTATATTTATCAGACAAAAAACTTAAAAAGCCCGGATATAAAAGGGGCTCCTTCTAATATCATGGATCACTACAACTGGAAGTATATCTATCTAGAAGCCAGCAGTAAGTAAAGGACAATAAACTTACCATGTGGCGTTTTATTGGTTTCAGAATCCTTCAAGCAATACCCGTTATTTTCGCTGTCATCACGATTACCTTTTTTCTGGTTCGAGCTGCCCCAGGCGGGCCATTTTCAACTGAAAAAGCCGTTTCTCCACAAGTGAAAGCAGCTTTAGAGGCGCAATATCAGCTGGATTTACCGGCACATGAACAATATTTCTCTTATTTGAGCGACTTGGCTAAGGGGGATTTTGGACCTTCCTTTAACTACACCGGGCGTAGTGTTGATGAGTTGATTTTTCAGGGGCTGCCGGTTACTGCCGAGCTAGGTTTTTATGCGCTGTTAATCGCCTTAGTGATAGGTACGATTTCTGGTGTTATTGCTGCATTAAAGCCGAATTCCGCACAGGATTATGTGCCAATGGGGATAGCTATGGTGGGGATATGTATGCCTTCCTTTTTGCTGGGTCCAACCTTGGTTCTTGTATTTGCAATATGGTTGGAGTGGTTACCAGTTTCAGGTTGGGGCGATATACCTGGAGATAAAATCCTGCCAAGCATTACCCTGGGGGCAATGTATGCAGCCTATATAGCACGTTTAAGTCGAGCTGGCATGTTGGAAGTTTTGTCTCAGGATTATTTGCGCACCGCTCGCGCAAAGGGGCTACCCGAATATAAAGTTATTCTGAAACATGCACTACGCGGAGGACTACTTCCAGTTATCACTTATTTAGGGCCGGCTTTTGCAGGTTTGTTAAGCGGTTCTTTTGTGGTGGAAACAGTTTTTCAGGTGCCGGGCTTGGGCCGCTTCTATATACAGGCAGCTTTTAATCGTGATTACACAATGATATTGGGCACAACTATATTTTTAGCAACTTTAATTGTCTTGTTCAATTTGCTTTCGGATGTATTGGCCGCCTGGCTGAATCCACGACTTCGTTATCAGTTCAAAAAATAATGAGAAAAAACGCAACAATAAGTGAAAAAGTTGATGCCATGCCAAAAGGCGTTTCTCTTTGGGATGATGCATGGTTACGGTTAAAGAAAAATAAGTTAGCTATGTTTGGCCTATTTTTTTTGATGTTCATGATTTTTCTTTGCGTTTTCGCGCCTTTACTTACACCTTATGGTTATGAAGAACAGGATTTAAGGCTGGGTGCAACAGGGCCAACTTTAGCACACTGGTTAGGAACTGATATTTTTGGGCGGGATATGCTGACCCGTATTCTTTACGGAGGCAGAGTGTCACTCATGGTTGGTTTTATTGCTACGGCCGTGGCTTTATTGATTGGTGTGACTTATGGTGCTATTGCCGGTTATGCAGGTGGTAAAACTGACGCTTTGATGATGCGTTTAGTAGACATTATTTATGCCTTACCTTTTATGATATTTATTGTCTTGCTCATGGTGGTGTTTGGCAGAAATCTGTTATTACTTTTTCTGGCAATTGGTGCGGTTGAGTGGCTGGTCATGGCTCGTATTGTCAGAGGACAAATACAAAATTTAAGGCAGCAGGAATTTGTTGAGGCGGCTATTTCGATCGGGTTATCACCAGCAGCAATTATTCGGAAACATCTTATTCCTAATGCCTTAGGCCCGATCATTGTCTATACCACTTTAACTATTCCAAATGTGATGTTGCTGGAAGCCTTTCTCAGCTTTTTGGGCTTGGGTATCCAACCGCCACAATCTTCCTGGGGCCTGTTAATTTCCTACGGAGTGGAAACCATGGAAGAATATCCCTGGTTATTAATTTTTCCAGGACTTGCCCTGACACTGACCTTGTTCGCATTAAACTTTCTAGGTGACGGTTTGCGTGATGCACTTGATCCTAAAGCTTCCAGGGATTGATATGTCATTGCTTACTGTTACAGATTTAAGAGTAAATTTTCATACCAGAAATGGTCTGGTTAAAGCTGTAGATGGCATTAGTTATAGTGTGGAGCAGGGTAAGACTTACGCCATTATTGGTGAGTCCGGTTCAGGAAAGTCTGTCGCCTGTTATAGCATGTTGGGATTGGTGCCCATGCCACCAGGCAAGATTGAGTCCGGTAAAGTTTGGTTTGAGGAACAGGATTTACTGCAACTGTCTGAAGCTCAGCTGAGAAAAATTCGCGGCAAAGGTATTTCAATTATTTTCCAGGACCCAATGACCAGTTTGAATCCTTTTTTAAAAATTGGGGATCAACTCATTGAACCTTTGCGTCTGCATTTCGGCATGAGTAAAAAAGCTGCCTGGCAAAAAGGCATAGAAATCCTCGAAGAAGTAGGTATAAAAAATCCTGCTCAGCGTATGCAGTCATGGCCATTTGAATTCTCTGGAGGTATGCGACAGCGGGTCATAATAGCAATGGCTTTGGTAACAGAACCAAAAATTATTATTGCTGACGAACCGACTACAGCACTTGACGTAACAGTACAGGCTCAGATTCTAAAATTATTAAAAGAGTTACAGGTGCGCAGGAATATCGGCGTAATTTTTATCAGTCATGATTTAAGTGTTGTCGCGGATATAGCCGATGAAATTGCGGTTATGCAGGATGGTGTTTTTGTTGAACAGGGTTCACGAGATGAAATTTTTTCGAGGCCACAACATGCCTATACAAAAAAATTACTGGCAGCAGTTCCTGCGACTGAAAAACAAAGTGCACAGACAGAAAAGCCCGTGTTAGTTAAAGTTGAAAATATGAGTATTCATTTTCAGGGAGGTAAATCAGAAGGGGTAATAAAGGCAGTCGATGATGTATCTCTGGAAATTAATCAGCATGAAATTCTTGGTTTAGTAGGAGAGTCAGGCTCGGGAAAATCAACGACCGGACGTGCAATTTTAAGGCTGTTAAATTTAACCAGTGGCAAGGTTGAGTTTGCTGGCAAAGATATCAGTCATTATTCAATGTCAGAAATGAAACCTATACGCCGACAGATGCAAATGATTTTCCAGGATCCTTACGCCAGTTTAAATCCACGCATGTCTGTTTATGATGCACTTGCAGAGCCTTTGTTGCTGCATAAAATTGTAAATAAAAAAGAATTGGATAATGAAGTTTTTGCTCTGATGGATTCAGTGGGTTTAGCAAGAGAAAGTGTCCTGCGCTATCCGCATGAATTTTCCGGTGGGCAGCGTCAACGTATTGCCATTGGACGTGCAATTGCTACCAAGCCTTCTTTCATTGTTGCCGACGAACCGGTTTCAGCGCTTGATGTAACCATACAGGCACAAATACTTGATTTACTTTTGAGTCTTGTGGATCAGTTTAATCTGACTATGTTGTTTATTTCACATGACCTTGGTGTGGTACGTTACCTTTCAGACCGGGTGTTGGTTATGAAAGAAGGTAAACTGATTGAAGAGGGTGATGTGCATCAGATATTTACCAACCCGCAAGAAGTTTATACCCGTGATTTGCTGGATGCTATACCAGGGAAATCCTTATTAGGTGTAGGCTAAAACCTGTCTTTCCATTCTCTTAAAGCAGCAAAAACCTGAGCGGGTTGTTCTTGTTCAGGAAACTTAGCAAGCACGGTTTGATCAGAGCATCTCAAAAAAGGATTCGTTAAAAGTTCTACTTCAATACTGCTAGGAACGGTAGGAATATCTTTTTCACGTTTTTCTTTTTCACTTTTTACACGGGCCTGTAACACTTCATCGTCAGGTGTAACAGCCTCAGCAAAGGCAAGATTACTTAGTGTATATTCATGCGCGCAAAAAACCTGAGTTTCGGGTTTTAAGGCTGCCAGTTTTTGCAAGGAGTGATACATCATCTCAGGCGTTCCTTCAAAAACACGTCCGCAGCCTCCTGCAAATAAAGTATCACCACAAAAAAGCACAGGTGCACCAGATTCAGGTTCTGCATAATAAGCAATATGATCCATGGTGTGCCCAGGTATTTCCAAAACTTTAAAACCAGTGTCAGCAGCGACGAAGCTATCTCCTTCATGCAAAGTATGAGTTACTGCCGGAATGGCAGCAGATTCCGGTCCATAGACAGGCACATCAAAATGACGAAGTAATTCACTGACACCGCCAATATGATCAGGGTGATGGTGAGTTAATAAAATTGCGCTGAGATGCAAAGCGTCTTGTTCCAACCTGGCTAATACTGGAGCTGCGTCGCCAGGGTCAACAACACATGCCTTGTCTGAATCTGCTTGTTTAAACATCCAAAGATAGTTATCAGAAAATGCTTTGATCGGGTGTATTTTCAACATGAGAAGTAATTTATTTAGGCTGATTTGCTAATAGGGTATCATGCTTGCATGAGTAACGAAAAATACAATATCGAGCGTAATTTTACCGATATGACTCAATGGTTGGAAACACCTTTGGGCAAGAACTTGCTGGATATTGAGACCTCTTTGCTCGAGCAAATGATTAATCGCCGTTTTGGTTATCACTTGTTACAGTTAAGCTGTGCAGACGTTGCCGTCTATGAAGATAGCCCGATTGGACACAAATTTTGTCTGACACCTTCTACAAAAGTCAAAAATGGCAGTCTGGTTGCACAGGCTGAAGCAATTCCACTGGCAGCAGAAGCAGTAGATATGGTCGTTTTACATCATGTCTTGGATTATTCTTCAGACCCTCACCAGCTGTTACGCGAGGCCGACCGCGTGTTAATAGCGGGGGGATACCTGCTGATAATAGGCTTTAACCCCTTCAGCACCTGGGGAGTACGTCACAGGTTTGGCAGGAAGGCTGGGAAAAGCCCATGGAAATCAAGTTTGCTTTCCAGCTTTCGTTTGAGTGACTGGTTGAAGCTGCTGGACTTCAAAGTGGAGCAAATACACTATGGTCTATACTCTTTACCTGTAAACAGTCCGGGATTGATTCGCTATTCTTCGCTGTTAGGAAAGCTTGCTCAACGTTTGAACTGGCCAACAGGCGGCATCTATGTCATCTCTGCAAAAAAACAGGCTCTGGCGATGACGCCAATACGTGAACCATGGAAGGCAATACCCAGTAAAACGAAAGGCTTGGCTCTGGGAGATAATGCCAGCATCGCGCCAACTCAGCAGCATAAAAAAACATTGCACTGAAACTGCCTCATGACATGCAAGAGTAATTGAACTGATGAGCAAAGTAGTTACTATTTACACGGATGGCGCCTGTCGTGGTAATCCGGGCCCTGGAGGATGGGGCGTATTGCTTGAGTATGGTGACAATCAGCGTACTTTATATGGCGGTGAAGACCCGACAACGAATAACAGGATGGAACTGACTGCCGTCATTAAGGCTCTGCAAGCGTTGAAATTGAAATGTCATGTTGAACTTTATACGGATTCAAAATATGTTTTGCAGGGTATTACTGAATGGCTGCCAAACTGGAAAAAAAGAAACTGGTTAACAGCAAGTAAAAAGCCTGTGCAGAATGTTGACCTCTGGCAAACGCTGGATACATTAGTATCGAATTATGAAATCAACTGGCATTGGGTAAAAGGACATAGTGGTGACAGGGGTAACGACATCGCAGACCAGTTGGCAAACAAAGGAATAGACGAATTTTGAGACAAATTGTACTTGATACTGAAACCACAGGACTGGAGCCAAGCCAGGGTCATCGCATTATTGAAATTGGCTGTGTGGAATTGATTAACCGACGCCTGACGGGGAATAATTTACATATTTATATTAATCCGCAACGTGAAATTGATGCAGGTGCATTGGAAGTGCATGGCATTACAAATGAGTTTCTAGCGGATAAGCCTTTGTTCTCTGATATTGCAGATACCTTCATTGACTTTGTCAAGGATGCCGAATTGATTATTCATAATGCACCCTTCGATGTTGGATTTCTTGATTCTGAATTATCTGATTTAAATCGTGGCTATAAAACCATGGAAGAGTACTGCAATATTTTGGACACACTTGCCATGGCTCGTAAAAAACATCCGGGACAAAAGAATAATCTGGATGCACTATGTAAACGATACTTTGTTGATAACACACAGCGAGAGCTACATGGGGCTTTGCTGGATGCTGAAATTCTTGCTGATGTCTATTTGATAATGACCGGGGGGCAATCAAGCTTTGCTCTGGGGCATGATAGCCTTGCAGATGGTTCAACGACGGAAAAAATTAAAAGACTTGATCGAAATAAAGCGTCCCTTAAAGTGCTAAGGGCCACGGCAGAAGAAGAGGCTGCGCATCAATCGAGACTGGAAAGCATTCAAAATGAATCAGGAACCAACTTATGGCAGATGTCTGATGAAAGTTGATGTTGCTGTTTTTCAATAATATTTATCTAAGCGATTAAACTGGGGTAATTTGTGGAATTTCTTACAGAATATGGCATGTTTCTAGCCAAAACTTTAACCTTTGCCGTAGCAATAGTGTTTGTCATTGTGGCGGCAGTAGGTAGTGCTGCAAAAACTAAAAAGGAACAAAAAGGAACGATTTCAGTCAGGCATCTGAATAAAGAAATTGATGAGATGCTGCATGAAATAAAAAGCGTGGTTGAAGACGAAAAAACACTGAAAAAAGCCAAAAAAGATATTAAGAAATCAAAGAAACTTGCGCAGAAAGAAAAGAATAAAGACAAAAAAGATAGTGAAAAGAAACGTTACTATGTTTTTGATTTCAACGGTGATCCCAAGGCTTCACAAGTTGACAGTATGCGTGAAGTAATCACCGCAGTTTTAAGCATCATACGTCCTACACAGGATGAAGTTATCCTTCGTCTGGAAAGCCCCGGTGGTATGGTGCACGCTTATGGTCTGGCAGCTTCACAATTGGCTCGGATAAGAAATTTAAATATTCCTTTGACGATTTGTGTCGATAAAGTTGCTGCCAGTGGAGGGTATATGATGGCCTGTTTGGGCACCAAAATTCTAGCTGCCCCATTTGCCTATATAGGTTCAATTGGGGTGCTTATGCAGTTACCTAACTTTAACCGCCTGTTAAAAGAAAAAAATGTTGATTTTGAAATGATAACAGCCGGGGAATATAAGCGGACACTGACGATTTTTGGAGAAAATACAGATAAAGGACGAGAGAAGGTGACTGAAGAAATTCAGGAAACTCACGATATTTTTAAAAGTTTTGTTAAAGAAAATCGTCCTATACTGGAAATTGACAGGGTCGCAACCGGTGAAGTCTGGCTTGGCAAAAAAGCACTTGAACAAAAGCTGGTTGATGAAATTAAAACCAGTGATGAATACATAGTTGATGCCTGTAAAGAGGCAGATGTTTATCTGGTTGCTTATGAGAAAAAACCAAAACTTGCTGATCGTATTAGCCACGCTATGGAAAGTGCGTTGGATAATAGCCTGCTGAAGTGGTTACATAAATCTCCACGAGATTTGTAGTCAAACCTGTCTGGGGACGCTAGTGACTAGCGTCCGCAAAGAGCCTTCAGCGTCTACAAAAATGCCTTCAGCGTCCACGAAAGAGCCTTCAGCGTCTGCGAAAAAGAGGCACAGGCTTAATGACAGAACTTTGGTAATTTTCCGAGAAATCATGAAAACCGCTGAGCATTAATTCTTCGTCGGCTTCATCGGGAAGAGCAAAGCTGCTGAAACCACAGCTCAACATGTAAGAAAGCTGGTCCCTCTGAACATCACCAATCGCTCTCAAATCACCTGTAAATTTTAGTTGTTGACGCAGAATTGCTGCGTGAGAGTAGGATCTTCCATCTTTAAAGGCCGGGAAATTCAGGCCGATAATCGGGAAGCTGTTGGGGTCCTCATTCAATAAATTCGGATTCTCATCACTGTCAAACCAGATGCCAATATTATGCTTATACTGTCTTAGTAAATCTTTATTTTCCAACCAGAGTTTCAGAGGTACGATGAGCTGCCTGCCATCAAGAGGTTCTAACTTTGTCAGTTCGTATTCTTTCCCAATCAGATGCCAGTTATCTTCAACAAGCAGTCCTTCTTTAATCAGCTTTGGCATATACTCTCTCCTTGAAAGGTTCCATTCCAAGACGATGGTAGGTGTCGATAAATTTTTCATTATCATGCCGTTCATCTAGATAAATCTGAATAATTTTTTCAATTACATCAGGAATTTCTTCCTGGGCAAAAGAAGGGCCTAAAATTTTTGCTATTTCAGCTTCGCGACCGGCATTTCCGCCAAGGGCGATCTGGTAAAACTCTTCACCTTTTTTATCAACGCCCAAAATCCCAATATTGCCAACATGGTGATGACCACAGGCATTCATGCAGCCAGATATGTTCAGCGTTATATCGCCTATCTCGTTCAGACGGTCAAAGTCATCGAAGCGTCGTTGTATGGCTTTAGCAATTGGAATGGATTTGGCATTTGCCAACGAGCAATAATCTCCGCCGGGACAACAGACAATATCATTAAGCAGACCTAGGTATGGAGTGGCCAGACTTTCGGTTTTACAAGCTGTATATATTTCGTACAGGTCTTTGATGCGCACATCAGCCAGGGTTAAATTCTGTTCATGTGTGATGCGTAGTTCAGAGAAACTATAACGTTCGGCCAGGTCGGCGACAAATTCCATTTGCCGGTCAGTGATATCACCTGGTGCAGCGCCAGTGTCCTTCAAGCACAAAGTCACGATGCAGTAGCCACTCTGTTTATGTTCAGCAACGTTACGATCAACCCAGTGCTTAAGCAGTAAGTCTTTTTGCAGAGCTGCCTCTATGGCATCATCTTTGTCAGGTAATTCTTCAAAGTCGGGGCTACTGAAGAAGCTTTTGCAACGTGCGAGTTCTGCTTCCGTTAAAGTGGCCTCAGTGTCCTTGCTGAATTGCCATTGTGCTTCCACTTTTTCGCGAAAAGCATCAACACCTAATTCTTTAACCAGAATTTTTATACGGGCTTTATATTTGTTATCCCGGCGTCCTTCCATGTTATAGATACGCATGATTGCATCAAGATAGGTTAGAAGATGTTGCCAGGGTAAAAATTCACGGATTACCTGGCCAATAACTGGGGTTCTACCTAAACCGCCGCCAACCAATACCTTGAAGCCGACTTCACCTTTATCGTTCTTTAACAGGTAGAGACCGATGTCATGCACTTGAGTTGCCGCCTGATCAACTTCTGTGCCACAAACTGCAATTTTGAATTTACGTGGCAGATAGGCAAACTCAGGATGAAAAGTAGACCATTGTCGAATAATTTCACACCAGGGGCGGCTGTCTTCGATTTCATAAGGCGTGGAACCGGCAAACTGATCTGTGGTTGTATTGCGAATGCAGTTGCCGCTGGTTTGAATTGCATGCATGCTGACTTCAGCCAACTCGGCTAGCAGATCAGGCACTTGCTCTAATTTTGGCCAGTTATATTGTATATTCTGGCGGGTTGAAAGGTGAGCGTATCCTTTGTCATAGTCCCTGGCTATTGATGCTAACTTTCTTAACTGGGTAGAAGAGAGTAAGCCATAAGGAACTGCCACTCGCAGCATAGGGGCTAAACGTTGAATATAAAGTCCGTTCTGTAAGCGTAAAGGTAAGAACTGCTCATCGCTTAACTTTCCTGCCAGATAGCGCTTGGTCTGATCACGAAACTGGGTAATGCGTTCTGCCAGCATTTGGTGATCGTAGTTATCGTATACGTACATAATAAAAAAAATCTAAAAATTGGAGGCGCGATGATACACAATCAGCACTTTAAGCGCCATCCGGGCTTGAGTTTTATGTGTTGGATCAGGATAATTGGCTTTTTCCGTTTAAGACGATACCTATCATGACTGATACCGAAAACAATTCTTCAGCGCCTGAGTTTAACGATGCCGACAGCAAGGCGGATGCCATCGCTATTTTCTGCCTTATCGCGATAGCGGTAGGCGCCATGATTTATCTGGCAAATAGCTAGTCTGATCCTGAGATTAACTGGAACTAACCCGGACAACAGCGCTTAGGCGCCGAGTGCGAGATTAACAGCCAGCATTACTGCCAGTATAAAACAGCCGGTGAACAACAAGGCCGCAATGATAAAGGGCAAGAGTTTACCTTGAGTGAAATCGCGTTCTTTGTTCTTTGAGTTCTGCACACCGATACTAGCCTGGATGACACTCAACATAACACGCCAGAACGGAATATCGTCTTGCTGTTTCGTTTCGTTGTTTTTCAGCTCGGAAGCTTTGTTGTCTTTGGGGGCTTGATCCACAGTAATTCAGCCTTATATAGTATCTCTAATAGATTTTTTGCAGAATGGACATTGGGTTGGTGCCAAGGGTGCTATTATAACCCAAGCCAATAAATTATTTTCAATGTTATAAAACTTTAACCAGCACAGCATGGTGCATATATGATTGAAATTACAGAATCAGGACAGAAATATCTTTACGAGCTTTTATCCAAACAAGATTGTGAGGGCATAGCCATTCGTGTTTTTGTGCTGGACGGTGGTACACCAAAAGCAGAGACCTGTATTGCTTTTTGCCGCCCTGGCGAGGAGCAGGAAGGAGATGAGGCTTTTGAATATGAAGGCTTTAAGGCATTTATTGAAGCCAAAAGTAAGCCATATTTAGAAGAGGCAGTGGTGGATTTTGCCAAAGACAGCATGGGCGGACAGTTAACCATAAAGGCGCCAAATTCACGTATGCCAAAAATTTCTGAAGACAGTTCATTACAGGACAAGATTAATTACATACTTTATAACGAGATTAACCCCGGCCTGCAAAGCCATGGTGGTTATGTCACGCTAGAAGAGCTGACTGAAGATAATATTGCTGTTTTACAGTTCGGTGGCGGTTGCCAGGGTTGCGGCATGGTGGATGTAACTTTGAAAGATGGCGTAGAAAAAACGTTGATGGAGCATTTGCCAGAGCTATCTGCAGTCAGGGATATAACTGACCACAGTTTCCAGGAAAATGCTTACTACAAGTAATACAACAAGTAAGCAGCCTGCATGAGCTTTCATTCCGAGATAGGCATTATCAGTGGTAGCGGGTTCTATCACTTGAATACTGATAAGAAAGCTGAAGATATCGATTACCTTGATGTCCACACGCCTTTTTCTGATCAAGCAAATAGACTGTTTCGGGAAAAACTGAATAATCACTGTGTTTATTTCCTGCCAAGGCATGGTGTCACACACAGTATCCCTCCTCATAAAATAAATTACCGTGCGAACATCTGGGCTCTAAAAGAGCTGGGCGTAAAGAAAATTCTGGCGGTCAATGCTGTTGGCGGTATTGCGCCGAACCTGACACCGGGTTCTTTGGTGATTCCTGATCAGTTAATTGATTATACCTGGGGACGTGAACATAGTTTTTTTGATGGATTGAATTCCTTGCATGACCATATTGATTTCACGTTCCCCTACGATGATGAACTCCGTAACGCTCTGATTGACGCAGCAGCTAAGTTAAATATCGAAATTACTCCTCAGGGATGTTTTGCCTGTACTCAGGGTCCGCGTCTGGAAACAGCAGCAGAAATCCAGAAGCTTAAAAGTGATGGTTGTAGCGTGGTAGGAATGACTGGTATGCCAGAAGCGGCACTTGCAAGAGAGCTGGGTATGGCCTATGCCTGTATTACATTGGTTGTGAATCCAGCTGCCGGCCTTAGTGATGAATTGATTACCATTGAGAAAATAAAAACAGTTCTGGATGCTGGCATACAGGATGTACGCAGCTTGCTTAATACTAGTCTTGAAAAACTTCAGCTATAAACTTTCTGTAATAAACAAAAACGTTAGTCCAAAGAAAAATCAAATAAAGGTGGCAGCTCATAAGGCCTGACTTCAATCAACATGCCCAGAGCAGGATGATCCAGATAATGCAGTTCATTGCTGATCATCTGTCGGGTTTGCAACATGGGATAAACCTGATCAATTACCAAATCAAAAGCACTTCCTGTGCTTTGGGTATTTGCAGCCATGAACTCAGCAAAGGGAGGTAATGGAACATCCCATTGTTGATCGCTGATGATGTTGAAACTATTGCGCCAAAGTCTTGTATCAACATCAACCCGGTTTACGTTATAACTGATCAGCAAACTACCTTCGAGTTCGCTGTGTTGACCATACCGGTCTCCACCATTGACTAAAATTGCACTGCCCTGAACTTTATTCAACACGGGTTGGCGCCATACTGCGTGGAATAAAATTCGATGCCCGGGACTTCGATCTATATTGCTGTTAAAACGGGCGAATTCATGTTCCTCTTCACCCAATGCAATAAATGGGTCACGGGTCTTATCAATTAATCTGAAATCTGTATTTGCTTCACGTAGCTCAGGTCCATAGTTGGGTAAAACAACGACTGCTTCCTGCGAGTCGGTAGAATCCCCAACCAGCACATTTGATGAATTCAAAGCTGACTCAGTTTGCCAGGAATCAAGAACATAATTTTGCAAGTAGGGTGTTAATTGCAATAGGGCTTCTGGATAAAACAGTTCCACAAGTTCCGGCAAAAATAATTCCTGATCAACACTACTGACATTCTGGTTAGTAAAGATGCTGACTTCAATTTCATACCAGCGATTACCGTCATAACTGAAGGTTTGTGCTATAACCTCCTGGTTTATGGTCAGGGCAAATAAAAGAATACTTGCTGTTAATCTACATTGCATGCGTTTAACTCAGGCAGCCTTCTTTAGCAGGCTTAAGGTGTCTTTTACAAATTCAAGACGTTGTTCAGGCTCGATGCTGTCATGATTAAATTTTAATTCATTACCACTGGATAGATTAAAAATATTTGCTTGTTCCTGTACCAGTTTAACTAAAGAATAGGGGTCTATCACGGTATCACTCTTAAATTGCATTTTACCTGCTTTTGCATTTGCTTCAATTTTGGCGATACCCAGTGCTTCAGCCTGAAGCTTTAATTCGGTAACAGCGAATAAAAAGTTTACCGGCTGTGGCAAGAGTCCAAAACGGTCTATCATTTCTACTTTCAATTCCCGCAGTTCTTCAGTCGATAGGGCATTGGCTATGCGTTTATACATCAACAGGCGTAAATGCACATCAGGAAGGTAGTCGTCAGGAATAAGTGCTGGAATGCGCAAATTTATCTCAGTGCTTTCCTGTATGGGTTTATCCAGATTTAACTGCTTGCCTGCCTTCATTAATTTGATAGTCTGTTCGAGCATTTCACTGTAAAGCGAGAAACCAATGGTCTGGATGTGACCGCTTTGCTCGTCGCCAAGCAATTCACCAGCACCTCTGATTTCAAGGTCATGACTGGCCAGAGTGAAACCAGCGCCAAGCGTGTCAGCCGAGGCAATGGCATCAATACGCTTTTTCGCATCATTGCTCATTATTTTGGGAGAAGGGGTCAGCATATACGCATAAGCCTGGTGATGTGAACGGCCAACCCGTCCGCGTAATTGGTGTAATTGTGCCAGGCCAAATTTGTCTGCCCGTTCAATGATAATGGTATTGGCGTTGGGGATATCTATGCCGGTTTCAATAATCGTTGAGCAGACAAGCACATTGTATTGCTTATGATAAAAAGCAGACATTACTCGTTCCAATTCACGCTCGCGCAGCTGACCATGAGCAACAGCTACCCGTGCTTCAGGCACAAGTTTACGAATATCTTCGGCAGCCTTTTCAATGGTTTTAACTTCATTGTGTAGAAAAAACACCTGACCACCTCTGAGCAATTCGCGCAATATGGCTTCTTTTATCAGAGGAGGATTCGACTGGCGAATAAAGGTTTTGATGGATAATCGGCGTGCCGGCGGACTGGCAATAATTGATAAATCCCGCATACCGGACATTGCCATATTAAGCGTGCGGGGAATCGGCGTTGCTGTCAGGGTCAGGATATCAACATCTGCTCTGAGCGCTTTCAACATTTCTTTTTGCCGGACACCGAAGCGATGCTCTTCATCAATGATCAGGAGTCCCAGGTTTTTATATTTAACATTTGCCTGCAGTAGTCGATGAGTGCCGATAACAATATCTATTTTTCCGTCTGCAAGTTCTTGCAGGTTGCTGTCTTGATCCTGCTTTGTGACAAAGCGTGACATCAGCGAAATTTTTACTGGCCAGTCAGCAAAACGGTCCTTGAAATGATCATAGTGCTGCTGGGCCAGCAAGGTGGTCGGCACCAAGATAGCAACCTGTTTGTGATTATGAACGGCGACGAAAGCGGCACGTAAAGCAACTTCAGTTTTGCCAAAGCCAACGTCTCCGCAAATCAGTCGATCCATGGCTTTTGTTGACGTCATGTCTTCAATAACGGCTTGTATGGCTTCCATCTGATCTTCTGTTTCCTCAAACGGAAAATCATTCATAAAAAGTTGATACTCATGATCGGGTAATTTAAATAATTGACCTTGTTTTGCTTCACGCCGGGCATAGATATCAAGTAATTCAGCAGCAACATCGACCACTTTTTCAGCAGCTTTGCGCCTGGCCTTTATCCATTGATCGCTACCAAGCTTATGTAAAGGTGCGGAATCTGTATCTGCGCCGCTGTACCTGTTAATGAGATGCAGTGAAGCTACCGGCACATATAATTTGGCCTGATCAGCATATTCCAATACAAGAAATTCTGTTTGCTGGCCTTCTACATCAAAAGTCTGTAATCCCTGATAACGACCAACACCATGGTCAATATGGACTACTGGCGCCCCAATACTTAATTCCGTCAGGCTTTTAACAATAAAGTCAGTGTTGTCCTGAAGTTTGCCTCGACGTCGCTGTTGGCTGACATGGTGAATGAATAACTGACTTTCTGTGATGACGATGAGTTTTGGATGCGATAACCAGAAGCCAACTTCCAGAGGGGCTACAGTAATAGCCAGCTGAGGTCTTTGCGTAATAAAGTCTTCCCAGGAATTGATGACTTCAGGATATACCGAAATATTCTTTAACAGGTCCAGTAAAGTTTCACGCCTGCCGGCAGAGTCTGTGCAAAACAAAATAGAATAATCTGAATTATCTGTCAGAAAGTTTTCCAGTGCGCTTAGCGGTCTTTCAAGTTTGTGGTCAACTTCAAGTGAAGGAAAACTTCGGGTCTCGAATTGAAGCTGTTTGCCTTGCTGCGCTGTAAGCTCGATACGGGGATAATTGTTAATGCTTGCAAAACAATCGTTAAACGGAATAAAAACTTTATTAGGGGGAAGCAGTGGACGTTGTTGATCGTAACGCCTGTCTTCATAACGGCTGTTAATTTCACGCCAGAATTGTTCCGCACCGGTTTGGATTGAACCGTTACTGATAATCAACGTGTTGTCAGGCAGGTAATCAAAAATTGTTGCCAGATCAGGAAAAAATAACGGCAGATAATATTCAATGCCTGCTGTTGCAATGCCCTGTGAAACATCTTCATAAATAGGACATTTGCGCAAATCAATATCAAATTCTTCCCTGAATCGTTGGCGGAATGTTTCTATGCCTGACTGGTCAAAAGGGTATTCTTTGCCGGGCAATAAACTTATCTGCTCAATACGTGTCTGCGATATTTGTGTTTCAGGATCAAAACTACGCAGGCTTTCTATTTCATTATCAAATAATTCTATTCAGTAAGGACTTTGTGATCCCATCGGAAAGATATCCAGTATCGAACCACGCAAGGCAAATTCACCATGTTCGTAAACCGCATCAACATTTCGATAAGCAGCGCTTTCCAGTTTTAGACGCAGGGCATTGATATCAATTTCCTGACCCAGTGAAAAAGTCAGTGAACGGCCATTTAAATAGGAAGCAGGTATCAATCGGTGCAGGGCGGTGTTGATAGAGGCTATCAGGATCCCACGCTTGACATTTTTAAGGGAAGACAGGATGTCCAGACGTTGTGAAATGATATCCTGATGTGGAGAAAAATTATCATAAGGCAAGGTTTCCCAATCAGGGAATTCTTCAATAAAGAACTGATTATCCTGCTTCTCTATTTTGCAGAAAAAAGCCAGTTCTGATTTCAGACGTTGAGCCTGCTGATTATTTTCCGTCAGCAACAAAATCAGGCCGGGATAGTTTTTTGCGCAAGAGGCAATACACAGTGCTGTAGCGGAACCTGTGAAACCTCCCCATTGTTGCCGGTTGCCAGGCAAGAGCGTGCCTTTTTCCAGCGGAGGTGAAAAAATAGTAAACTGTGTCACGTTTGTCTGATTTAAGTCAGTGTGTCAACAACACACCAATTAGCTAATAATAAAAGGGCGCTATCATGGCACAAATCAAGGGATTATTCATGGCATTGAGATTAGCGTTGGACATCTTAATGCTGAGCTAAGATAATACGCGCCGTCGAAAAGACCCTATCTTATAATTACTTAAATACGAATACAGGATTACATTGTGGCAAGACCGAGTTTAGATGATTATTTTGGTGACTGGAAAGCAAGGGAAGCCTTGACCCGGGAAATGATTCCCATGATAGGAATGCTGGAATATGAGAAAGGGGTACAGACTTTTCTTTATGGGCGTGCGTTAAATAAACGTTCTACTGTCACCATCATGCAATACCATCGTCGTGTCCGTGAAGTTGCCCGCAATGAACTGTCTGAATTTGAAAGCCATCCGGTTCTTACCGCTATGTGTAAACTCAATCTGAGCCCCTGTCAGATTGATTTGGGCAAACTGACCGTTAATTACATGGAGTATGCTGAGTCACTTGATGTAAAACCTGATGTTGAAGAATTTGTCAGAAAAGAGCTGGCGCATTTAATAGATGTTGACTACAAGCCGATAGAAAAGCCGACCGATGTTGTGCTTTATGGCTTTGGCAGAATAGGGCGTTTGCTGACCCGCTTGTTGATTGAACAAACCGGGAACCGTCAGATCATGCGTTTGCGCGCCATTGTCGTCCGTAAATCCGGGACTAATGACCTGGTAAAGCGTGTAAACCTGCTACGCAATGACTCTGTCCATGGCCCCTTTGAAGGTACTATCCGGGTCGATGAAGAGAACAGCCGGATTATTGCTAATGGTAATGTCATCCCTTTCATTTATTCCGATGGCCCAGATACGCTGGATTACACGCAGTATGATATTAGTGATGCGCTGGTTATTGATAACACGGGAAAATGGCGTGATGAAGAAGGTTTGTCACTGCACCTGAAATCCAAAGGTGTCAGCAAAGTTATGCTGACAGCGCCAGGCAAAGGCAATGTCAAAAATATTGTGTCCGGGATTAACGATCACATGATCACCCCGGAAGATAAAATTATTTCTGCAGCGTCCTGTACTACCAATGCCATTGCGCCGGTACTTAAGCTGATTAATGAACGTTACGGCATCGTTCATGGTCATGTCGAAACAGTTCATGCTTATACCAATG